>Ga0115002_10003610_pt1 | contig 19213 bp, 17 predicted proteins | sample ArcticOcean_MG_C_8_FD_89576 | JGI IMG/M metagenome (GOLD analysis project Ga0115002, IMG submission 89576) | Marine microbial communities from western Arctic Ocean - ArcticOcean_MG_CB11_86 | ecosystem: Environmental > Aquatic > Marine > Oceanic | place: Arctic Ocean: Canada Basin | collected... | reverse complement strand
CCGAGAGCATGTCATTCGAACAGGCGGCAGCTTTGCCCCAGGCTGCCGCTCTGGCAGTTCAGGGTTTTCGTGACACAAGTGCGATCAAGCCCGGCCACAAGATTCTGATAACGGGGCAGGTGGTGGCGCAGGCTCGTTCGCTGTGCAAATCGCAAAGGCACTCGGGGCAGAAGTTACCGGCGTCGATAGCACCGTAAAACTGGAATCCATGAGCCAGAACGGTGCGGATCATGTGATGGACTATACGAAGGAAGAGTTCACTGAAAATGGTGAACGCTACGACCTGATTCAGGACAACGCAGCTCACCACTCGTTTTTCCACTGCAGGCGTTCATTGAATCCCGGCGGGATCTACGCCATGCTCGGTGGCCCCATTCCTCGAATATCCCAGATGATGATTCTTGGCAAGCTAACTTCACTGTTCGGAAACAAGAAGATTGGCTTGATGATCCTCAAACAAAACAAGTATGTGGATTTCTATCTTGAGCTGTTCGAAGCAGGCAAAGTGGCACCCCTCATCGATAAAACATACCCAATGAGCGAGACGGCTGAGGCTTTCCGGTACTTTGGAAAATCACTTCAGTGCGGCAAGATCGTGATCAAAGTGAAAGACGCGGCTGGATAAGGATTCAGACTCAAAATGAAAGCTATTGTTTATCGCAAGTACGGATCTCCGGACGTTCTTTCGTTTGAAGAGGTTGAAAAGCCGATTCCTAAAGACGACGAGATCCTGATTAAGATTCATGCGACTTCCCTGAATTCGTATGACGTGGACTTCCTCAGGGGACGGCCGTTTTTATCGCGGCTCTTTCAAGGTTGGCGAAAGCCAAAAAATAAGATCCTTGGAACCGATGTCGCAGGAACGGTCGAATCAGTCGGCAGCGACGTCACGAAACTGCGGCCTGGCGACGAAGTGTTTGGTGAAGTTAGCACTCGTTTTATATCTCTTGGTTTTGGCGGATTCGCCGAGTACATCTGCGCTCGCGAAGAGAACATGACGCTGAAACCGTCCGGCATGACTTTCGAGGAGGCTTCGGCGATTCCTCAAGTGGCTGCATTAGCGCTTGGCGCTCTCCAGCAGAACGGAGAGATTAGACCCGGTCAAAAGATTTTGATGAATGGTGCAGGCGGTGGCGGTGGGATGTTCGTAGTGCAGCTCGGAAAGCATTTCGGGACTGAAGTTACCGGTGTCGAGAGCACTGAGAAGATCGACATGCTGCGTTCGATTGGCACCGACCACGTGATCGACTACACGAAAGAAGATTTCGCCAAAAAGGGGGAACGCTACGACCTGATTATCGATGTAGCAAACCATCGTTCTGTCTTTCGTTACAAGCGATCGCTGAACCCAGGTGGTGCTTACGGTGCCATTGGTGGCTCTCAAGTTCGTTTTTTTCAGGTAATGCTCGTCGGCCTGCTAATTTCGCTATTCTGGAGCAAGAAAATTGGCACCTCGGGCGGGAATCCGAACGGCGGCACGGACTTGGTATGCGAGCTTTTCGAGGCTGGCAAGGTCAAGCCAATCATCGATCGAACGTATCCGCTAGCCGAGGTCCCCGAAGCATTCCGCTACTTCATGGCAGGTCACGTAAAGGGAAAAATCGTCATCACCATGTGACGGCGCGTGTGGTGGGGTTGTCGTTCAATATCCCGACTCCTGCGGAGGGATCTTCGGTGGATGCGGGGATGGGTGGTGATGCCCGTGCCGACCGCGCGCCCCCTCACCAGATCCCACGACTCCGCTGACTTCGCTCGGGACGCGAGCATTGCACTCTTCCCGAAGCTTGAACTTCTCAATTCAGCCAACTCCACCCGACCTCTCAGAAAACGTATCGTCGATACACAGGAAACTCTCAGGTGGTTGTAACCATTTTGTAATGTTTCACATCTAATAATTGAGTTACACGAAACAGACATTGCTCTTGATTATTTGCAAGACGAAACGGAGGACACATAAATCGCACTGAAAAAGCTCATAGCAGGTGCGGTATCCGCCTCCGCTGTGGCAGCGATATTAATTCAGTCACGCAAATCCTAGCTGACTGATCCGTTTCTCCTCTTTTGCAAGGCCCGAGCCCAACACTCGGGCCTTTGCTTTTAAGTGAGCGCAAAGGGAACAACGCGCCTCAAACCAGATCCCGTCGACCTACCCGATTTCCCGAGCGGAGTCGAGGGATCTGGTGCGGGGACGCGCGTGCGGTCCAGGGCCAGAGTAGCGCTGCGAGCGCCAGCACAGCTACCCCACCACCCGCCCACCGACGATCCCTCCACAGGAGTGGGGATAGCGCTGGTTTCAAGTCGGCGCGCCACGTCTTCAAACTTGGTGACAAACCCTATTGAATTATAGAACATTTGTTCTATAATTGGGTTCCAACCGATATTTGGTTCTCTGAAAACACCGGGAATCCAGATTAGTTGGAGCACATAGACGGCTCGGTTCGTCTCGCCCACAGCGGCCATTCCTCGTTATTTGGTTGGCGCTGATTGATTTTTCGATCTCTACACTCGATCACGCAACGCGCCATAAATGACCCTAAATCAAACGGCCATATCAAAACCTAAAACGGCATCCGTACGCCCGCTCGCCTGCCTCCGCATCCCCAACTTTCCGTGGCAGGTTGAGGTGGCGCGCAAACCGGAACTGCACGACCGGTCGGCGATCATCGCGGGCAAAATGCTCGATCTTTCCGAAGAGCTGACAAACGTATCTGCTAAAGGCTCTGGCCCTGGATCTGACTCTGGGTCGTTTTCTGCACGTGTCGTGCTCGCAGCGTCTCCCGAGTTGAAAGACGTCATGCCGGGCATGCCGCTCATCGAAGCGACATCGCGACATCGGGGCGTGCTCATCATCGAGGCCGACACTCCGCTCTACGCGCTGGTGTTCGACGACATCATCGAGAATCTCGAACGGCTGGTGCCCGATATCGAAGCGGCAGCTCCGGGCCTTGCTTACGTGGGTATATGGGGACTAGAGGGGCTCTATGGCGACGATGCCCATGTTGTGCGGTTACTTGCAAGCGCTATCAATAGCTTCGATCTGCGTATTGGCGTTGGAGATAACAAGTGGCTGGCCTATGCTGCCTCTCTTTTGAGTCGCTCAAACAGCGGACGAAAAGTAACCGGTGAGCCGGGTCGATTCCTCGATAGATTCCCGGTCGAGTCTCTCCCAGTCCCCTACTCGCTCATTAAAAGGCTGCATGCTTTTGGGCTTACGACGATGGGCCACATCACCGACATTCCACGCGGTCCGATGGAGGCACAGTTTGGACAGGCAGGTGGTACGGCGTGGGATCTGGCGAACGGTATAGATGATCGCCCGCTGATACCGAAACGGAGCGTGTTGGGCGTGTCGGAGCATCTCGACTTCCCCGATCCCACAGTGAGCCTTGCGACTATCGTTCCAGCTATCGAAAGTCTGCTTGGCCGCGCCTATGGACGGTCTCAGCTTTCACGACGCTTTGCCCGCCAGGCCAGTATCCAGTCGCAGGTTTTCCGGCATGCGCCATGGACAATGCGAGTGCCTTTCAAAGATCCTGCTGGCAATAAAAACCAGGCGCTATTTGCTATCAAGTCGAAGCTCAATATGGCTGTGATTCCGGGGCCGCTGGAGGACATACGCCTGACTCTTTCGGGTATCACCGGCGAGGCGGGTCGGCAGGAGTCGATGTGGAAAGAGGTGAAGCGTGATGAGGACTTGCAAGAAACGATCAGTCAGCTTCGTATCCGGCTGAAAATGGCTCCGCCTATCTATCAGGTAAGGGAACTCGAGCCGTGGTCACGAATCCCCGAACGCCGCTATGCGTTAGTTCAGATGAGTGCCGCCAGTGGCGCCGAGAGTGCCGACGGCACGTTTTCTGAGAGATCGGAAGAGGTTGGTTGAGTTGATAAGTAAAGCTTCGGGCAAGTCGGCTAAAGCCAACAGGATTCACTCGGGTGGGATAAAGCCGCTCAACGCACCGCGGGTTATCTACGTACGCACCGATTCGATGGGGAATCCGACCTCTGTGCAGGTGCCGCCGACAATCAACTCGCAGCGCGCGCGTCGCCAGAGCAACAACCCACACCCTAACCCTCTCTCTCCCAGGGAGAGGGGACAGGATCAGCACACAGCAACAACCAGTTCTCCCTCACAGGCTGGGAGGGAGTTAGAGGGTGGGTCGGAACGCGGGTCGGAGCGTGCGTTCAGAAGCTCAACTCGACCGAATCAATCAGTCTCTGCCAACCTCTCAGAAAACACACCACTGGTGTCTGATGGGAAGTGGATGCAGGTCGTTGAGATCGAAAATCTTTGGAAGGTGAATGATGAGTGGTGGCGCGGTCCGGAAGAGGAAATAGCTCGGCTCTATTACGTCTTACGACTCCAGAGCGGGCAGAAGTTAACCGTCTATCTCGATCTCATGATCAAGAGCTGGTACCGACAGTCTGGTTAGGGAGTCGAACTCTAGCCAGCGGCACCAGCAGCACCAGCACCGACAGCAAACGAACTACGGTTGATCTCGATCACAGTTTTCATGGGCCGGTCACCAACTCCTCTACCCAGCGACCACTCAACGGCAGAAGAAATAAACAAGTGAGCATCATCAAAATTCACAACATCAGTAATCAGTTTGTTGAACGGCTCGGGGTTCTCGATCAACAGGGTGACGCTTGCCTGAATGTGGGCAGACGAGATTCCATGCTGACCGGTCACTCTTACAATTTTCAGATTTTCAGATTCGAACCCTTCAGCATGCCCGGCGATAGGCAGCCCACAGTGATTCCGAAGTTGCAGTTCATGCAGCTTCAAATCACCCGTTCCCAGGGAAATCACTGGAGGAACTGCGTCGGAAACAAAATTGACCAGCCCTCTCGGCCTGAGATACACCAGAGCGTCTCGCGCCGCCTGTTCAACTGCCTCACCCGGGGTGCAGATAATCGCGACATCGGCAAGTTCACCGCCCATCCATTCGATCACATTTCCAACCACATCCCCTCGCCTGGATATCACGTCACTCTGGTCGAAATAGCCGTTCTGAACAGCCCAGTTTCTTCTTCCCGAATCGCCATGGATCATCAGCACCGACTCGAATCCAGAAAGACGGAGAATCATCGAATTGAGCAGCGCCATCGGACCATCACCGACCACCACAGCTTTGCCTCGATTGTGCTGCACGGCGGCGAGTTCACTCGAATATATAGCTGCCGAAACAGGCGCTATCAACGCCCCGATGGGTGTCAGCAAATTAATCGGAATCCTGCGAATAAGCCAGTCGTTCGATCCAGCGCTCGCAACCAGAATTCGTTCTTGAAAAAGACCGTCAAAGCTACGTCACAGAGCATCATCCTGAACAACGGGGTTCACAGGATTGAACGCAACAGCATCCCCGAGAAACTAATCATCTACTTCACTTCCAACTTCAGTAACAACACCAACACCCTCGTGCCCCAGAACGTTCGCCGCGCAGTGGATCGCACCACGGTATATCTGAATATCGGTTCCGCAGAGTCCCACGAAACGAGGAGCAACCATCACATCGAATGGACCGCAAATCGGTGTACCTGCCAGCGACAGATTCACTTCCGTTTTTCGCCCTCTTGTCAGCGCTTTATGACTATTCATTGCGGGGATCTGAAACCGCCGAGACACAATGGAACGACCAGACAAGTAATCGATTTACTGATCTGGGTTTCATCTGTACAAATTCGGGGTATAACAGGAGTCGGTCTAAATATATTACTGTCTAGCATTTTAACTAGTTTTTACAAGATTTATTTCGTTATTTTCCATTATATACAGCCATTTTTGTTCTTATATATAAATTATTCCATTACAGCATTTTTAAAACAATTCGGTGCGACATAGCCATTGGGTGTTCATGAGCTCGTTGGGCACCTTGATGGTTCCCATTACCAAGTACACGAGCACGCGACGCTCACGCAGGGATTGCAAAAAGAAGTCGGTACTGGGCATAGGGCGTATGGATAAATTTTCAGAAATAGAAAAGGCACTATCCGCCAAAGAGGTGGTAGGTTCGCCTGGCCAGCGTGCCGATACAGCAGAGACCATCGACCCGCGATGGGAAACAACATCACGTCGGCGTGCCGATGTTTCTGCGGGGTCGAGATCTGGTGGTGAAGTCGATGGGTTGGAGCCGCTGGATAGAGCGAGGAAAAGCGACGACTCGGCTTATCGAGGTGACAGCCCGACGCATGATGGTTGGATCAGCGGCGGACGCGGAATAAAGGCCGTGATCAACGAAGAGCAAGCGGAGCACTTAAGAGATGCGACCGCAGCAGACGCTCGCAACACCCCAACCACATATCCCTCCACTACGGTCGGGACGCGAAACAAAACCAACCAACGGCTCAACTCCCCCGACTCAGTCACCTCCTCGCCTGTCGTAGAAAACCACGCCCGCGACCAGCAGCTCCAGCCCCCCGACTCAGCCAACACCACCCCTGTCGCAGAAAACGTGCCACTGGCACCACGCGGCTATGCAGAGTTGCATGTTCATAGCAACTACTCGTTTCAGGAAGGGGCCTCTGAATCGTGGGACCTACTGCTCACTGCTAAACAGCTCGGACTCCACGCCCTCGCCATCACCGACCATGACAACGTCAGCGGCATCATGGAGTTCGCACAGGCCGCCAAGGAACTCGGCATCAAGCCGATCATCGGCATCGAACTCACACTCGCACGGGGTCTTGATGAACCCCCTGATACCGAGTACGAACCCGGCGAACGACCCCACATAACCCTTCTCGCCGAAAACGCCACCGGGTATCGAAACATCTCGCTGCTCACCACGCGTGCCCACATCGACGCCGAAGAGCGAAACGACCCGCATCTCGACCCCACACTGCTCGCTGATCACGCCGAGGGAGTCATCTGCTTATCAGGATGCCGACGCGGAGAAATATCAAGGCTAGTAACCGCTGGTGACACCGACTCCGCTGAACGCGCCGCCAGAAAATATATCCAGACGTTCGGCAAGGAATATTTCTTCCTTGAGCTGCAGCAAAACCTCGTTATGGGCGACGTCGAGCGAAACCGCCACATGGCAGCGATTGCTAAAGAGCTGGAAGTGGGAATCGTTGCCACTAACAACGCCCATTACCACGTGAGAGACCGGCACCGGCTCAATGACGCACTCGTTTCGATCAAGCACAACAAGTCGCTCGAAGCCAGCCATCGAGAACGCCGACCAAACGACCAGTTTTTCCTGAAGTCACCCGACGAAATGAGCGTGCTATTCAGCGAGCACCAGGAGGCGATCGAGAACACCGTAAAGATCGCCGACCGCTGCGAGTTCGATCTCACTTCTGATGCCATCTACGACTTCCCATCGTACGATTTCCTGCCGCCGGGGCACACCGAATCGAACTATTTAAGGAAGATCTGTGAAGAAGCAGCAGCACGGCGATACGGCAGCGTGACCGCCGAAGTAACAGCACGACTCGACAAGGAGTTCCAGCTGCTGGAAAAGCACGGCTTAGTAGGCTTTCTGTTGCAGTACTACGACATCATCAGGATCGCCCGCGAGGTGCAGGAAGACCTTGGGCTTGTGGAACCGGGATTGCCCTTGGAAGAGAACCCACCGGGTCGAGGACGCGGCTCATCGGTGGCGTTGTTGATCGGATATCTCACCGGCCTATCGCACATCGACCCGCTCAAGTTCGGGCTTCGCCTTGATCGTTTTCTTCCAGATACAACCGATGGCGAAAAGCTGTCACCCCCCGACATAGACCTCGATTTTCCACGTGAAATACGCACCGAGCTGATCCTGCGAATCCATGAACGCTGGGGCTACGAGCGCGCCGTGCTAACGGGAATGATTTCGACCTACCGAATCCGTGGCGCAGTCCGCGACCTGGGTAAGGCACTGGGGATTGCCGAGGACGATCTGGGGCGGCTCAACAAGCGACTCGACGGGCACAGTTCGATACCCGGACTGGCGAAGGAAATGGCAGAGCTACCCGAATTCCGAGACCGGGTCGACGCCCCCGTTTGGAAGATGCTCATCGAACTCGCCCAGCAGCTAAACCACTTCCCAAAGTATCTCGCCCAGCACCCCGGCGGGATGATTCTCTCGGCACGCCCGTTATCCGAAACAGTGCCGCTTCAGCGCAGTGCTATCGATGGTCGGTACATCTGCCAGTGGGACAAAAACGCCTCCGAAGACGCCGGGTTTGTGAAGATAGATTTCCTAGCACTCGGGGCATTGTCGCAACTCTCCGAAGCGCTCGAACTCATCCGCAAACGGACTGAAGAGAGAGTCGATGTTTCTCGGATCGACTTCGAGGATCACGCCGTCTACACCGACATCCACAACGCCGACACGATCGGGGTGTTTCAGATCGAGTCGGCGGCGCAGATGCAGACGGTTACACGTCTACGCCCACGAAACCTGACCGAGATGGCGTGGGAGGTGGGGGCAGTGAGGCCGGGTGTTGGAGTGAACGACGGTGTGACGTTGCTTATCAGGCGTCACATGGGCAAGGATCCCGATTGGAAGTTCGACCACCCGCTGGAAGAACAGGCACTGGGCCGAACGTACGGGGTGCCGCTTTACCAGGACCAGCTCGGTGAATTGGCGATGTACGTTGGGGGTATGAGTGCGGTCGAGGGCGACCAGATGCGAAGGGCGTTCACTCGTCGAAATAACGAACGGCATATTGCCTACTGGAAGGACAAGTTCATAAAAGGCGCGCTTGCAAAAGGCGTTCCGCTGGATGCTGCCGAACGCATCTTCGGCAAGTTCCACGGCATGTACCAGTTTCCGGAAGCTCACGCCTTTGCGTTCGGGGTGACGGCTTACCAGATGTCGTGGCTGAAGCACTATTGGCCCCTGGAATTTTTCATTGGGCTGTTCAACAACCAGCCGATGGGTTTTTACAATCTCGAAACGCTGAAAGAAGATGCTGTGCGACACGGGGTCAAAGTGCTGAGTCCGGATGTGAACCTGAGTGGCGGGAAGGCAGTCATCGAGGACGGCGCGCTGCGGATGGGTCTGACTCATGTGGCGAAGCTGCGAGCTACTACGGCGACTCCGATTCTTGAGGCACGTGACGAAAGCGGTGATTTCGTTTCCTTGTCAGATTTCATGATGAGGACCGGGACGCAGCAGGAGGTGCTCGATCACCTGTCGGCATCCGGTGCGCTCGATCGCTTCGACGAGATAGCTGATCCCGACCGTGATCCGCCAAAAATCTCTGATCGACGGCATTTGCGATGGGAGTCGGGTTTGCGCTATCGGCCCCGTGGCGAGAAGAAGGGTGGCACACGTCAACTGGCGTTTGAAATGCTGGTTGAGCAGGACATGGTGGCACTTCCCGAGGAGTCGGCCTGGGACCGAATGATCGGTGAGTACTCGGCTACGGGGGTTTATCCGCAGGGTCATTTGATGTCGAAGATCAGGCCGCATTTGCCTTCAACGGTGATACGCAGTGAAGAGGTCAGGAACTACGCAAACGGTGATCGAATTTCGGTGGCGGGTCTGGTGATACGACGCCAGAAGCCGAACGGTAAGACGGTGTTTGTCACACTGGAAGACGAGTTCGGACACTCGCCACTGATCATCTGGCCAACGGTCTACCAGCGCTTGAAACTCGTCATCAAGGAGTCGCTACTACTCGCCACGGGCACGGTCTCTCGACGCGAAGGAACGATGAATATCGTTGTCGAAACGATCACGGCAATTCCAGAGTCGATCCCCGAGTTCCATTCGAAGGACTGGGGCTAGGGGTCTCAACACAGTCATGCTGAACTTGATTCAGTATCTGTATCACCAGGCGTCACTTGCCAACCCAGCGGGCAAGTTCACAGTTCGCCAAGTCGTCAACCATTCCCACTTCGTCATAGATCCTGAATCGAGTTCAGGATGACAGTGGGACTAGATCCGCATCAGCTTTTAAATACAGCGGGTGCCTGGGCTGTCCCAGCTTCGTCAGCCCGAAGCAGTTCGATGCTTTGCCTGACCGCTTGATGAGTCCAACAACTTTGAAAACTCGTTCTTGCTCAGCGTGATTGCCCCACGCCACAACCACTGAGTCAGCCCGGTCCAACGCTAACTCGATTTCGTGATCGTTGTCGGGACCAGCAGGATCGGGCGCTGCAAAAAGTACCGAAGGTGAAGGACTCCGAAACCCGTACATATTCACAACCTCGAGCCGCCCAAAACCCTCGCGTTTCGCAAAGCTTATGCACCGGCGAATCGTTGGGTCGTTCTGTTCGGCGTTAGCAGTCGAGGGGTTCAGCATGATGAACAAACACGTCGATTCGCCACCGAACTCACGGGTCAATAAATATCGGAACTTACCGCACTCAGAAAAGTGTGCGATATCTTCACACGCTGTGGTTTCGACTGAAGAATTCAAAAGTGATCAGCATGAACTTCCGGCACCATTCCAGCTCCCGGGAATTGAACGATCCGGGTTGATCGAAAATGATCACCCATGCGCCCCAATGTTACCCGGAGCTAGGCACTCTTAACGTTTCGAGTCGCAACAACGTCGCAGCCCGTGCCGAGAACCTTTGCGATCAGCACGTCACCAACCTTCACCGGAGCCTGCACCCGCATCCTCGTAATCTCATACATGGTCTCAAGCATCAAGGCCTTAGGGATCGGAGGATTGGTTCGAACGCTGGACAACGGCCAGTTACCGCCATCGACAGGCATCGAGGTTGTAACGGTACGTCCTGGGTCGAATATCTCGGAGGCGACATAGTCGTTCGCCAATTTGCAGAGGTGGTTCTTGATACTGGTGACGCCGTCTTCCTGAGTCCACTCGACATCAACGGGACAACTCACAGGGCACACGGTGCATATGATGGTGGAATTCAATCTTCAATCTCCGCTGTTATCTCGTTATTAATCACGTGCTTAAACCGACCCTTGCCGACTCTGATTCGGATCATGCCGGCCGGTTCCATGTGCGGCATCTTCAGTCGCCTCAGCATCTCACCATCGCTCTTGAACACGACTGACTTGTCGTGCTCTTCCTTCCATGGGCGCATCGTGAAATCGACGTTGTCCTGACCGCTGACTGTTGCCGGCAGCACGTAACGCAGACCCGCGCCTGCATTCATTGTTATTACAGGATCAGGCAGTTTTCCGGTCGTCGCCCAAATGGCAGCAGCTACCCCGGCCTTCTCAGACTCAAGGGTCGCGAAATCGACCACGTCATGGACCTGAAGTACGTTCCCACAGGAAAAGATTCCGGGAATCGAGGTGCGGAACGAATCGTCGACGATAGCTCCGTTGGTTGCCGGGCTCATGTTTACGCCGACTGCGACAGCCAGTTCCGTCTCAGGAATCAGGCCGACAGGCAACAGCAGCGTGTCGCACCCGACGAAGCACCGGGTGCCTTTTATTTCGCCCATCTTCGAACCAACGTTCGCGAGCGTGACACCCGTGACGCGTTCCTTGCCGTGGATCTCAGACACCGTAGTGCTGAGATACAGCGGGATGTTGAAGTCTTCGAGACAGCGAACGATGTTGGCAGCAATACCGCTTGGTTGCGGGAGAATCACTGTGACACAGACGACCTCTGCACCTTCAAGCATCAACCGTCGAGCCATGATCAAGCCGATGTCGCCAGAACCGAGGATCACCACCTTGCGACCCACCGCCAGGTTGCGCACGTTCATATAGTTCTGCACGGCACCAGCGGTATAGACGCCGGCGGGCCGGGTTCCAGCAGTACCAATAGCTCCGCGAGTCCACTCTCGACAGCCTGTAGCTATAATCACCGATCCAGAATCGATCCGCTGAATTCGCTTGTCGTTTCGGACGGTAATCAGTCGATCCGAACTAGGGTCGATCACAGTCGATTTCAACCAGGTTTCGACTTCCCGTTCGTTGACCCGATCTTCGTAAATCGCTGCATATTCAGGACCGGTCAGTGCTTCCTTGAAGACCTTCGTACCAAATCCGTCATGAACCTGTTGGTTCAGAATGCCGCCAACACGGTCGTCGCGTTCGAGCAAAATCACTCGCTCTGCACCAGCGCCTTTGGCCTCAGCGGCGGCGGCCAGTCCAGCTGGACCACCACCAATAATTGTCACATCTGCTACTTCTGGACGTGCCATTATTTCGCTCCAACTTTCTGGCTCGCCCTTCGGGCTTTTGCATCGGCTCTAAGGTCTTCGGTCGTCCCGAGGAACAACCACGAATCTCCACCGTTTAGAGTGATCGACTCGGGTGATTTACCGTTTTCGATCAGCAGGTCGACGATACGTGGCCCGCAGAAACCACCCTGACAACGACCCATCGTTGCTCGCGAGCGGTACTTGATTGCGTTGAGCGACGTTGCGTCAAGCTTGTTGTTGATGGCATCGACGATCTCGGTCTTTGTGACCATTTCGCACCGACAAATTATCTCGCCGTAGCCGAGGTCTTCCGCAATTAATTCTTCGATCGCGCCCATGGCTTCTCACGAGACCTGTGCACCGATGACCACGTCTTCTTGAAATCAGGGCTCTCGGAGGTCGGAATGCGCTCACGAACCCATTCCGAAACGTCTTCGGCTATAGCTGGCGCCGCCGTCAGTCCCGGAGATTCGATGCCTACCAGTTGCATGACACCGGGCGCTTCAGGAACTTCTTCAACTACGAAGTCGCCAAAACCGCCGACTTTTGCTGGCACCAGTTTTGGTCGCATCCCTGAATACGCAGTGATGACGTCCCTGGGAGTCAGGCCGGGCAAGAACTCTTTTGCTTCAGCCAGTAGTTGTCGACGAATTTTCGCCGTGGTTCGTACGTCGTCGCCATCGTTTGTGTAGTCGGCCGATGGACCGAGGAGAATGTTTCCATCAGTCGTTGGTGTGATGTGGATGCCAAGACCTGCGCCACCTTTTGGCGGAACCGGGTAGACCATGCTGTTGATCAGCCCGCCCACTCGCTTGTCGAGAATCACATACTCGCCACGACAGGGCCATACGCGCCAACGGTTTACTCCGACCATCCTTGCGATCTTGTCGGAGTTGAGGCCTGCAGAGTTGATGATGAGCCCAGCGCTAATCGTTTCGTTAGGCGTTTCGATTTCAAACGCACCTTCCGTGCCGGATACCGAGATAACGGGCGAATTGAGCTTGATGTCAACGCCGCAAGCAGTCGCTGATTCGGCGAGCGCTATATTCAGCGTATAGGGACATGCGATGGCTGCCGTTGGAACATTGAGCGCTCCGGCGCCTTCGATGTTCGGCTCCATCTTCTTGAGTGTTGCTCTATCAATAATTTCGAGATCGGGAACGCCGTTTGCCTCGCCTTTTGCCTTCAGCCCGTCGAGGTCGGGGACTTCCGCTTCGCCAAGCGCCACGATGACTTTTCCGACTCGTTTAAAAGGGACATCGAGATCGGCACAGTACTGCTCGAACATCTTGACGCCAGCAACGTTGTATTTGGCCTTGACCGACCCGGCAGGTACATTGATTCCGGTGTGTACAACGCCGCTGTTTTTGCCACTCGTGCCACGTGCCGCATCTGCGGCTCGCTCCACTACCGTGACTCTCAGTTTGTATCGACTCAGCTCACGAGCGATAGCGCTACCAACAACACCGCCACCTATTATCGCAACATCGTATCTTTCTGGCATAAACGCTTCGAGACTCCCGTTATCCACGCGGCCACGTGCCCGTGGTAATTCACTTGTTCAAATATCAGAGCTATCACAGGGGATCGAATAGCTTTGGTACAGCCCCACTCGCAGATGTCGATCGTCAAGACGGAGTCAACAGACGCGCTAGGTATTGTCGAACTTTAGCTCTCTGTTAACTCAGAAAAGATGAAAAAGTCTGAATTTTTCGTGAGGATGGACACACCAAGGCAGTAGAACTGCGATCCACCCGGTTGGACAGATGAAGTTTGCCGAGTACAATCTCGCTCGTAGCGTTGTACGCATACCCACCAATTCGAAATCCCCTCGGAGCAATCGCATGACCATCGATGTCGCAACCGGCATAGCACGAATCCTCAAACAAGAAAATGTCCCGTGGGTCTCCACATTCCCGGTCAGTAAGGTCAATAACTCGTTCGGACGAGAAGGAATCAAATTGCTGATGATGCGCGACGACCGCTTCGCGGTTAGCGTTGCAGATGCTTATTCGAGGATGAACAACGGAGACAAGATCGGCGTTTGCACGTTCTCGGGTGGCATCAACGCCGCCGGGGCACAGGTCGCGTACTCGGGAATCGCCCAGGCGTACGAAGACAACTCTCCGGTGCTTTGCATCGTCGATGCTGTCGCCGCGGGTACAACCGAAAACACCCGCTTCGATCAGGCAGCCAGTCTCCGTGGCGTTTCGAAGTGGTACGGATATATCGACAAGCCGGAACGCGTTCCGGAGTTCATGCGACGGGCATACACCATGCTGCGAACGGGTCGACCCGGTCCCGTAGTTCTGGCCATTCCTAACGCTTCGGCAACATACGACGAGACCGTTGACCCTTACGTTTCTCCCAAGGGCTGGAAGAGTCTTCCGGACCCTGAGGACGTGAAGATCGCCGTCGAAGCCCTGAACGGCGCGAAGAAGCCATTGTTGTTCGTCGGTGAGGGCGTGCTTTACGCCAATGCAACAGACGAACTACGTGCTTTCGCAGAGAAGGCCAATCTACCGGTAGTCACCACGCTAAAGGCCAAAGGTGCGTTCCCCGAGAATCACCCGCTTTCCGTTGGTGTGCGGGGCGATCACGTTGTGAAGTACATGAACGAGGCGGACCTTATCTTCGCTATCGGTTCAAGCCTGTCACCGGGTCGATTCGGGCACGGTGTTCCAGATCCTATTAACAAGACGATCATCCAGTGCAACATCGACGAGTTCGACGTCAACCGGGTGTACGAGTCGACGCACGCGATCATCGGTGATGCGAAAGACACCCTGACCTCGCTGCTGACTGAGCTTGGTGATTCTTCAAGTAATCGCGCCGATGTTACGGACGCGGTAAAGGCAGACAAAGATAGCGGTATGAATGTGTATCGAGACGCTATGGCGTCGGACGAGACACCGATCAATCCGTACCGTGTTTACGCCGAGTTGGAGAATACTCTCGATCGCAATAATTCGTTCGTTACTCACGAGTCTGGAAACACCCGAGACCAGCTGAGCACCTCGTACGAGACTCTCATCCCAAGAGGATTCTTAGGTTGGGGTAACGTGTCGTCGTTGGGCTTCAGCTTCCCTGTCGTTATGGGCGCAAAATTAGCGTTCCCTGACCGACAGTGTGTTGCCGTGATCGGTGATGCAGCGCTGAGCTACATGCTCGGTAACTTCGAGGTGCTAAACCGCTTGGAGATCGGCCTGACGATCGTCCACATCAACAACGGTGGTTTCTCTGGCTACGGTCCGGGATTCTGGGGCGACGGTCACGATCCCTATACGTCCGATGTACTCGGTCCCGACAGGATCAACATGACTGGTGCTATCGAACACATCGGCTGGCAGACGGAGAGGGTTACAGAGGTTTCCGAGGTTGCACCTGCTCTGGAGCGGGCGTTCGCAGCAAATAGGGCCAACAAGCCCGCGTACATCGAAATCATCGCAAGCAAGTACCCGATCTACGGCAACTGGGCCGGGTAGCCGACGCTACTTTTTCTGAGAAATTGATAGGAACGGGTTGATTCGTCGGCCCGTTCTTCTGTTTGGTGGGATGTTGCGATCAGTCTAAGTACATCACAGCTTGATTTCCCGAGCGGAGTCATCCGAGCTTAAGGGTCGCGCTGCATTTTCTGACGGGAGAAGGCTGGGTTGAGGGAGAGGCGAAAACAGCACACCCATGACGACTGGCACCCCGCTGTCATGCTGACGTGCCCACTGTCATGCTGAACTTGATTCAGTATCCCTAACAACCGCAACGTCTCCAGCTTCACGTCGAGTTGCCTGCACCTAGCGATACCTGGTCGATATCGGACATACCCGTTGCAAGACCTACTACCAGTGTCATGACTTCAAACCCAGGACGCGCATCAGGTTTCCCCCCAGGATCGCAGCCGTCTGCTCTTCATCAATCGAATCCATGTAGTCGCGGAACATCATTGGCCCCATCTCGATTGGCGAGTATGGCCCATTGGTGCCCATCAAGATGCGCTCGGCCCCTACCGCATCGAGTGTCTCCTGAATAACAACCCGACGAAACATGGATGCGCTTTCTGTCACAGTGTTGGGGGCACGCTGCATCGCACTCACAAGTAAGTGGTCCTGCTCCGGGTATCCCAGATGACCAATAATGAAAGTCGTATCGGGAAAGTCGATAGCAATGTCGGCAACCATTTCCGGGGTGCAGGATTCCCCGTGGGTATCGCCGGTGTGAAACAAAACCGGTATGCCCAACTCGGACACAACTTCCATCACCGGGTCCACAAGCGAACGGTCGTCAAGCCGGTAATCACCGTCCAGCGGGTTCATCTTCACCGCGTGCAGACCTCGTTCCTCGATCCAGTAGCGCAGCTCGTCAAGCGCAGCCTGTCCTCGTTGTGGCTTTACACGCGCATATCCGAAAAACCTGTCCGGGTGCGACTTTACCGCCTGCGCAATAATCTCCAAATCCGTCTTGAAATCGTCAGGTGCACCAACTCCGGGGGGTGCGACGAGAGCGCCCTGCATACCGCAGTCGTCCATGATCCGCAGCCACTCGTCCGGGCCAAGAAATAGCGGTACACCGTAAGTTGCGAACTGCGGGTTGTGCCCCAAGTATCCATGGGCGTCGTAAATCACCATCCACTCCTTTGTAAGGCTATTCGTTCGTGAGGCTACTGGGGCAGACCACCGGGGCCAAGGGTCATTTCACGCGGCTACCAGTGCGCTCCGTCAACACCAGGGCGATACGGTCGCCAACCAGTTAAGCTTCCCCCGGAGCCGGGAAGTTTACCGCCAGCAGCATGGTCCCGCCCACATCCCGTGTCCAGATCGAGGGCGAACCCATCGTAAAGCCCGCTTCGCAAGGCAATGACGGCTAGAACCTCCCTGACTAGCGCCCAGTGCAGTCCCGACCAGCCCTTGAAGTCGACCTCGTCGATATCAACGGTTGTTACAAGACGCGAGTTCACATCTTCGATAGACGCGTTTTTGCAAACCAGATTGGGAAGCGTCGTTGTCTGATCGATCAGACAACGAGGTCACTCCGGAACTCATCCAACCAGCGAAAGCTTCGTGTACCGACCGCCGATCAGCCATTCGGTGACGTAGATGTTCCCGTCGCCGTCGGCAGTAATGCCGTGCGGGCTGTTGAACAGACCCTCGACTAGCCGCGAAGTTCGTCTTGGAATTCCGGCATCATCAGGCTCGTTGGGCCACGCAGGCTCCTCCGAAACCGGAGTGTTGTCGCCGATGTACCCGATCAACTCGTCGTTCGGTCCAACCACTGTCACACGGGCGTTCAGTTCACCCACCAGCAGGTTTTCGCCATAGCTAGAGAACACCGTCGGCCTGTCGAAATAATCAGCGCCTATGGTGCGGATGTAGCCACCCTCCATATCGAAAACCTGAACGCGACCGTTTGCCCTGTCTGCAACGAGCAATTCCGGAGTCCCGGGGCGGGTGTCGATCCAGAGCGAGTGAGGGCAATCGAATCGGCCGGCACCGCGTGTGCCGTCTATCGAACGCAGATAATCACCCTTTGAGTTGTAGCGGTGAACCAGGCTTTTGCCATATCCGTCGGCCACCCAGATATCGCCGTTGCCACCGAGATGCTCGTCGAATGCCATAACGCTGGTAGCTGAAAACGATTCTCCCTGCAGCCCGGGAACCGCCGGCTCGTTTAGCTCCATCTCGACCATTCCCGACATCGAAACCCGCACGACCTTGCTTTGCAGAGGATCCGGCATGTAGTCATAGTCGTAGTCGGGATCTCGTTTTCGGCCGTTGTCAGCGATCCATATCGACTGTGTCGTCCCCTGTGCGTCGGTGCTGAGCGTCAATCCATGAGCTTCCGTCACCGGGATCTCAAACGACCGAACAAGTTCGCCTTCTGTTGTGAGGATGATCACCAGAGACTTCGTAGGGTGGAACGTTACGATCTGCCCTTCATTGGAGAACGCCATTCCGTGGTGCGACCACCCGCGCGCAACCGTCTCTTTCGCTGGCAGTTCCGCCCAGTCGCCCATCCACTCAAATTCGAGATTCCCAGCCGAAACACGCATTCGATAATCCCTTGGCACTAGTCCAACTCACAGTTAAATCGTTCAATCAGATCGCTTCAGCCACCCTGAATCGAATCTTCGACACGTTGTTCCACATATAAATCTTAAAAATAGAAATATGCGAAAGTTTAGGCGCGCTGGCCTACTCGGGCAAGGTTGAATTATTGGTCTACTCACGTCCTAGCCGTCCTTCGAGAACCTCAGGATGGCATTATTCCGTGCGTGCAACTAGCAGAATCAACAACCAATCAGCGGCTCGACACTAACGACCCAGCCGACACACATCTTGCCGGAGAAAACGAGCCGTCGGCTCACTCTTTTTGGCCGCGCCTTGCCCAGTTGGAGTTTTCGAACATGTTTAGGCCGGGGTCAGCTATCGCGCCCGCAGACGTGTAGTCCGGCGGGTTTGCCTTGATGAAATCTTCATCCAACTCAATGCCCCAACCTGGCTTTGTAGGCACAGGGAAGTAACCATCGACTACCTCCGGGTAACCAGAGCCGGCTTTCTTCACGTGGGGATCAGCAAAGTCGTTGAAGTGCTCCAGTATCTTGGCGTTTCGCAAAGTGAGGCACAGGTGCAACGCCGCCATCGTCGACACGATTCCGCCGACGTTGTGCGGAGCCACCATGATCGAGTAGGTCTCGGCGGTCGAGGCGATCTTCTTCGCTTCGAATATTCCACCTGACTGCGTGATATCAACCTGCAAAACATCAACTGTCTGCGCGCCCCAGATCTCACGGAACTCGGGTGCGCCATAAAGTCGCTCACCGGTAGCGATAGGCAGTGATGTGTGCTGCCTGACCGACTGCAGCGCGGGGACATCACCCGGTCGCACCGGTTCTTCGATCCAACCGATGTTGTACTTTTCGATATGACGCGCTATTTCTCGGGCTTGAACCGGAGCGAAACGACCGTGCATTTCGATCATGATCTGCGTTCGCGTGCCGGCAACGTTTGCCACCGCTTCGATCAGGTCCAGCGACCGGTAAAACTCGGGTCGCTCAAGCTCCATGTCACCGTTACCGAACGGATCGAACTTCATACCACGGTAACCGCGGTCAACTACTTTTCGGGCCGCCTCGGCGAATCTCTCAGGTGT
>Ga0115002_10003609_pt1 | contig 19222 bp, 16 predicted proteins | sample ArcticOcean_MG_C_8_FD_89576 | JGI IMG/M metagenome (GOLD analysis project Ga0115002, IMG submission 89576) | Marine microbial communities from western Arctic Ocean - ArcticOcean_MG_CB11_86 | ecosystem: Environmental > Aquatic > Marine > Oceanic | place: Arctic Ocean: Canada Basin | collected... | reverse complement strand
GTATTCGGTGTCGACGTGCTTCACGACCTCGGGTCGAGCCGGCTGATGATGTATGCGGCGGCAATAACCTTGGTGCTGGCATCGCTGATCGCGCTGCGCCAAGACAATCTCAAACGGCGGTTGGCCTATTCAACGGTCAGCCAGCTCTCCTACATCGTGCTCGGCGCTATGTTGGCGACGAGCGCCGGCATCACCGGCGGCGCCATGCACATCGCCACGCATGCCTTTGGCAAGATCACACTGTTTTTCTGTGCCGGCGCCATCATCGTGGCGGCCCACAAAACCGAAGTCAGCCAACTCGATGGCATCGGTCGGACAATGCCGTTCACGATGGCCGCGTTTTTGATTGGCAGTCTTAGCATCATCGGCCTGCCGCCGATGGCCGGACTATGGAGCAAATGGTATCTGCTGCTCGGCACCTATCAGGCCGGCGACTATGTTCTGCTTGGCGCCCTGCTGGTGGGTTCGCTGCTTAGCGCGGGCTATCTGCTGCCGGTCGTCGTGCGGGCATTCTTCCGCCAACCGGCCGGCATCGCGGTCGGCGGCGCTGGCGCTGCGCGGGCTGGCATCAACGAAGCGCCGATGGCCTGCGTGATCCCCCTGTTAGTGACCGCGGCCGGCTGCATCGTGCTGTTCCTGTGGCCGCAACCCCTCTACCAACTCGTGCGCACCCTTGGCGGCGGCTAGCGACATGGACAAACAGCATTTCTTCGACAAACCGGGCAACGTCAAACGGATGCTCAGAGCTTTCTACGGCGTCTGCGCCGCGTTATTTATCGCCGACTTCGTATTTCACCGCCACGCCGAACAAACGGTCGAAGGGTGGTGGGGTTTCTATGCGATTTATGGGTTTGTCGCTTGCGTGTTGCTGGTGCTGATGGCCAAAGAGATGCGCAAGGTGCTGATGCGCGGCCAGGACTACTACGACGAGAAGACGCGCCAAGAGCACCACCAAGAGGACCACCAGGACCATGGTTGAGGCCATTTCCTACCTTTCGGCCAACGTTCTCGGTATGCCGTGGGGCATCGCCCCGGCGTTCATCTTTTTTGCGGGTGCCGGCTTTGTCGCACTGCTGCGTGGTTGGCCGCAGCGGGCCGTGCTGCTGCTGACCCCGGTTGTCGGCGGCCTCAACATCGCGTTTCTCGAGGCCGGCAATTTTGGGCACTACGAATTGTTCGACTACGGCTTGTTGATGGTGCGGGCCGATACGCTAAGCCTGTTGTTCGGCTACTTGTTCCATCTCGCGGCTTTTATTGGTGCTCTATTCGCCCTGCAAGTCCGCGATACCGGCCAGCATGTAGCCGGGCTGGCATATGCTGGTAGCGCGCTTGGCGCAGTGTTTGCCGGCGACCTCATCACACTCTTTGTCTTTTGGGAGCTGTTGGCGCTGACCTCGGTGTATCTGGTCTGGGCTCGCCGCGACGAGGAGAGCCTGGGTTCGGGCACGCGCTATTTGATCATCCAGGTTGCCTCTGGCGTTCTACTGCTCGCCGGGGCGGCGATTCATCTCGGCGATACCGGATCGCTCGCCTTCGATAAGATCGGATTGGGGTCAACGGCCAGCGTGCTTATCTTCCTCGCCTTTGGCATCAAGTGCGCTTTCCCGCTTTTCCACAACTGGCTGACCGACGCTTATCCGGCAGCGACGCCAACCGGGACCGTCTTCCTCGGCGCCTTCACGACGAAGGTTGCGGTCTACGCGCTCGCGCGGGGATTTCCCGGCACCGAGTTGTTGGTCTACATCGGCGCTTTGATGACCGCGTTCCCGATCTTCTATGCCGTTATCGAAAACGATCTCCGGCGGGTGCTGTGCTACAGCATGATCAACCAGATCGGCTTCATGGTGTGTGGCATTGGTATCGGCACTGCGTTGGCGATCAACGGCGCGGTGTCGCATGCATTCAATGACGTGATCTTCAAAGGTCTCCTATTCATGTCGATGGGCGCGGTGCTGCACATGACCGGACGCATTAATGGCAGCGATCTGGGCGGGCTCTACAAGACGATGCCGTTCACCACGGGTCTATGTATCGTCGGCGCCGCGTCGATCTCGGCATTTCCGCTGTTCAGTGGATTTGTCTCGAAGTCGATGGTGATGACCGCCGCGCTGGCCGAGGGCTACGATTTCATTTGGTTTGTACTGCTGTTCGCATCGGCGGGCGTGTTCCACCATGCCGGTATCAAGATCCCCTACTTCGCCTTTTTCGCCCACGATTCAGGAATCCGTACCAAGGACCCACCGTGGAATATGCTGTTGGCAATGGTCATCGCCGCGTCGATTTGTATCTTCAACGGTAGTTACCCGTGGGTGTTGTACAGCCTACTGCCGTTCCCGGTGGCTTACGAACCCTTCACCTATGGCCACGTTGTCGCCCAGTTGCAGTTATTGTTCTTCTCGGCTTTGGCGTTCGCCTGGTTGATGTTGACCGGCCGCTACCCGCCGGAATTGGTATCGATCAATATCGATGTCGAGTGGCTCTACCGCCGGCTCGGCGTTCGCATGTATCACACCATCGCCAACGCGATCTCCGAGCTTGGCCAGGAGGTGCGTACCTCAACGCTTGCCCAGATCGACGACATCGTTGCCGAAGTGTTTCGCTTGCATGGGCCCAACGGTGTGTTGGCGCGAAACTGGCCAACCGGCGGCATGGTGCTGTGGGTGGCAATCCTGCTGGCGGTCGTGCTGATCTTCTACTACGCATAGGCGGTGGCTGCCCGTCTCCACCGCTCCTTTCTCCTTGCGCTAGCGCTTTACGCTGCGGCGGTTGGCGCGGCCGTGGGTGAAACCTTGGTTAGGGCCGAGGACAAGTCCTGGGTCAGCGAAGCCGGACGGGATCATCAACTGGTCGGACAGATTTTCGATGTCGGGGCAAACGCGGTGATCGATGAAAGCGCGTTAATCCGCCAGATTAGGCGGGCGAAACTGGTGTTGCTGGGTGAGAAGCACGACAACGCCGACCACCACCGTTTGCAGGCCGGTATTCTGCGCCAGATCGCCGGCCCCGATGTGCGCGCCACGGTGGTCATGGAAATGATCAACCCGGACCAACTTCCGGCCCTGCGCGCGCACCGGCGGCGTCTCGTCAACGATGTCGGCGGATTGCGGGCGATCCTCGATTGGGATCGGACAGGCTGGCCGAAATGGCAAATCTATGAGCCGATTTTCGCGGTTACTGTCGCCGGGCAACTGGTGATCGCCGCCGGCAATCTAACCCGCGCCGAGATACGGAAGATCGGCCGGGAAGGCTACCCGGCGATCAGCAACGAGCGTGTCCGCCGGCACCTGATGGCGCATCCGGCAACGCCAACCGATCGCGAGGCCCTGAGCAAACTGATCTTAGCATCGCATTGCGGCCACGCCTCGGAAGCGATCGTGCCGCGCATGATCGCGATCCAGCGCAGCCGTGACGCCACCATGGCACAAGCGTTGATAGTAGCCGCGCAACAACAGGATCGCGCCGTCCTGATTGCCGGCACCGGTCATACCCGGACCGATCGCGGTGTGCCGCGATTCGTCCGCGCCATGGGTGCAACGGACGCGATGATCAGCGTCGCCTTTATGGAGGTTAGACCCGGACGAGAGCGAGGCGCCGACTATGCCGCGGTTTACGACGCCGCAGAACTGCCGTTCGATTTTGTGTGGTTCACACCGGCGGTCGATTACCAAGACCCTTGCAAAAAGTTTCGCAAAGTCCTGGAGAAGATGAAGAAGAAAGGACACGCCCCTGCGAAGGGGAAGACGGCCAAGTAGACGGCATGAGCCGAACCACACGGGCTCGTATGAGTTAGCCGGCTTTCTCTGGATCGCCTTTGGCGTAATTTCCGGGCGTCCACTTCGCAGCTTTACGGCCATCCGGCGTCATCGAAGTGGATTGACTGGATTTTGCGGCTTCCACAACGGTGGGGTTGGCGTCGCGGCCGGGCCCGGCGATGCGAATTTCCGACATCCGTGCTTGAGCGTGGGCGCTCCGATAATGCTTATCTGCAGCCACTTCGTTGGCCAAATCGTCATCTGAAAGTTGGCTATAGCGCCGCCACAATTCGCTTAAAAACGCGTCGATTTTAGCGCCCGGTACCGTGTTGGTGATGCACGGCGGGCCGTCCTGGAAGATGTGGAAGATGGTCGGCTCAAGCGGCCCGGCGTCGGCGGCGAGGAAAATCGCCGGCATCAGGCGGCGGCCACGATTGGCTTTGGCGAAATGGGCCTACGCTAGATAAAGAAAGCTCTGTAGTTTGCGATTCGACAGCGGCACGCCAACCGATTCAGCACGATCGACAAACCACAGCGCGACGTCCAAGGTCGATCGCATCATTGGGATCATTTCGCCCTCCCAATTAGCGAATGGGTTTGCGACAACCAAGCATAAAACACCCTTATCAGGCGCGGGCGGGTTATTTCGATCACCGAGGTCGGGTTCGAGGGGCTACGTCTTGCGCGCGGTGGGCCGAGCCAGTAGCTTCCCCGGCAATTACTGGCGGAAGGAGTAACTGCCTTGGACATGACCGGCGAATACCGCATCCCGGCTGGCAAACAGCAGGTTTGGGAGGCACTCAACGACCCCGATGTCTTGCGCGCATCGATTCCCAATTGCGAATCGATCGACAAGACATCCGAAACCGAGATGAGCGCCATCGTCAATGCCAAGGTCGGACCACTTAAGGCGAAGTTCACGGGCAAGGTAACGCTGTCGAATATGAATCCACCCACCAGCTACACCCTATCGGGCGAAGGCCAGGGCGCCGGCGGTGTCGGCTTCGCCAAGGGGAGTGTCGACGTCAAACTGACCGAGGATGCCGGTGAGACCGTGCTCGCCTATACGGTCAGCGCGCAGGTCGGCGGCAAGTTGGCGCAAATCGGTTCGCGACTTATCGATAGCGTCGCCCAGCAGCAGGCCAAGCAGTTCTTCGCCGCGTTCGTTGGTTATTTCGAGACGCCCGAACCGGAGGAAGCTGTCGCCGAAGTGGCGATGGAGCCCGCCGCAACATCGCCAGATAAGCCGGCGCCGCAAGCAGTTGCCCTCGAAGCGGCGACAGCGGCGAGCCCCGCGTCGGCCGCAGCGCCGCCGCCCGCTCCCGCAAAACCAAAAAGCGATGTCGGATTTTTTGTCGGTCCGGCGGTTCTTTTTGTAATCATGTTGGTGCTTCTGTACCTGCATCAAACAGGCTGGTGAGATAGATAGCGCTGCCACGAGCGCAATTTTTTTGTTTGGCGCCGACATTCTCGCTATGCTTGAAACCAATGGATCGGTGATGCTTGCGGGGATATCAATTTTGCATACTGCGGGCTCGCCCCATTTGGCCCGTGACGAATCGGACGCTATCGCAGAACGGACATAAACGCTGAAACAGCGAGTGTTTTTGCGAAGCGCTTTCGGGGAGGACACGATGACTGAACAAAACGAGAGCCTTTTCGGCGCTTCTGTCAAACGTCGTGAAGATCAACGCCTAATCAGTGGAACGGGAACCTTCCTCGACGATATCAGCCCACCCAATCTGGCTTATGTGGCGATCCTCCGAAGCCCACATGCCCACGCCCGCATTGATAGCGTCAAACTCGATGCTGCGCGCCAGCACCCGGGTGTGCTCGGAGCGTTCGCTGGATCTGACTTCGAGGCGGTGAACCCGCTACCGCTCGCGATGCCAGTGGGCGGCGTCGAGATGAACGGGCACACGCCGCGCACCCTGGCGATAGACAAGGCACGCTACCAGGGCGAACCGGTCGCGGCTGTGGTCGCAGAAAGCCAGGATATTGCCGACGACGCGGTACGGCTGATCGAAGTGGGCTACGAGGTGTTGCCGGCGACGGTCGATGCCGAGGCGGCCTTGAAGGACGGTGCGCCCGCCCTCCACGAAGGCGAGATGGGCAACAAGGTCTTCCATTGGGAAGCCGGCGACAAGGACGCGATGGACAAGGCGCTCGCAGGTGCCGACGTGGTCGTGAGTCACCGGATCCACAACCAGCGTCTGGTCCCCAACGCAATGGAAACGCGCGGATCGATCGCTCTCTACAACCGCGGTGAGGACAGCTACACGCTGTGGACCACATCGCAAGCTCCGCACGTCCACCGTATCCTCGTGGCGGCATTCGTGATGGGTATTCCCGAGCACCGGCTACGGGTGATCACGCCGCAGGATCTCGGCGGCGGTTTCGGCAGTAAGATCTTCGTCTACTATGACATGCCGTTAGTCTTGTCGCTGGCCAAGCTCGTGGGACGCCCAGTGAAATTCGTGGAAAGTCGCCAGGAGAACTACCTGGCTACCACCCACGGCCGCGATCTCGTTCACTACATCGATGCGGCGGTCAAGCGTGACGGTACGGTCACCGGCCTCAAGGTGCGGTGCGTGGCAAACCTCGGCGCTTATTGCTCGACCATCGCGCCGGGCGTCGTTGCGACCCTGTATGGCCGAATGATTTCCGGCCCTTACCACTTCCCGGCGGTTCATAGCGAGATCGATGCTGCCTACACCAACACCATGATGGTCGACGCGTACCGCGGCGCCGGGCGTCCCGAGGCAACTTACTTGATCGAGCGCACCATGGATTTGGTAAGCCGCGAGTTGGACATGGATCCGGCGGAGGTGCGGCGCAAGAACTTCATCCGTCCGGATGAGTTTCCTTACACGCCACCCGAACTCGGCATGCTTGCCTACGATAGCGGCGACTATGAGAAAACTCTCGACAAGGCGCTCGAGACCGTCGATTACCAAGATCTGCGCCGCCAGCAGAAAGAAGCACGGAAGGAAGGGCGCCTATTTGGAATTGGCGTAGGCAGCTACGTCGAGATTTGCGGCGTCGCGCCGTCGCAGTGGATACAAAACGAGGGCTGGGGAGGGCCGCTCGGCGAAAGCGCCCACATCCGGGTCTTCGCGACCGGCATGGTGCAGGTGTCAACTGGATCGGTGCCGCAGGGCCAAGGCCACGAAACGACTATGGCGCAGATCGTCGCCCATGAGTTCGGCATTCCGTTCGAGAACGTGGAAGTGCTCCACGGCGACACGCAGGGCCAGCCCTTCGGCTTGGGTACCTACGGCAGCCGTAGTGCCGCGGTCGGCGGCACGGCGCTCTACATGTGTGCGGGCAAGATCAAGGAAAAGATGGTGCGCATCGGTGCACATATGCTGGAGGCGGCGGTCGAGGACGTGGAGTACAAGGCCGGTGCGGTTAGCCTGAAAGGCGTGCCCGACGCATCAAAAGCATTCGGCGATATCTCCATGGCGGCGTGGCTCGCGTCGGGCCTGCCCCCGGGCGAAGAGGGCATGCTGGAGGCGACGTCATTCTACGATCCGCCAAACTGCACTTTCCCGTTCGGCACCCACATCGCGGTGGTCGAGATCGAGCCGGAGACGGGCGTCGTGGAGGTCACGCGTTACACCGCAGTCGACGATGTCGGACCCGTCATTAACCCGATGATCGTGGATGGGCAGCTCCACGGAGGCATCGCGCAAGGCATCGGCCAAGCACTTTATGAAAAAGCGGTCTACGACGAGAACGGTCAGTTGCTGAGCGGATCAATGCTCGACTACACCGTTCCCAGGGCGGACCAGTTGCTGTCATATGAATTGGCACGAACCGTAACGCCGTCGCCGGTCAACCCCCTTGGGGTCAAAGGCGTCGGGGAAGCCGGCACGATCGTGTCGACGCCGACTGTGGCGAACGCTGTTATGGACGCGCTCGCGCCACTGGGCGTTCACGAGATTGACATGCCGTTTACACCGGACAACGTATGGCGTGCCATGCAAAGCGTGTCTTGATCACCGTTCAGTCTTACCGGAATTAAGAGCAGTTAGATCCAAAAGAGCATTTATCGAGAAGTAAGGGGAGAGACGTTAATGGGCACCCATGAAGTATCGATGACGGTCAACGGCGAGAGTAGAAGCGGCAGCGTCGAGTCGCGCACGTTGCTGTCGACCTTCCTGAGGGAAAACCTAAGGCTGACCGGAACCCATATCGGCTGCGACACCAGCCAGTGCGGCGCGTGCGTCGTTCATGTCAACGGTGAGTCGATCAAGTCGTGCACGCTGTTCGCCGTGCAGGCCGACGGACAAGACGTCAAAACGATCGAAGGCGTCGCCGATGGCGAAACGTTGCACACGATGCAACAGGCGTTCAAAGACAATCACGGATTGCAGTGCGGCTATTGCACGCCCGGGATGATCATGGCGGCGCTCGACATCGTTCGACGCATCCCCGATCCGACGGAGAAGCAAGTTCGTGAAGAACTCGAAGGCAACATGTGCCGCTGCACCGGCTACCACAACATCGTTAAGTCGATTCTTGCCGGTGCCGAAGCGATGCGATCCTAGCGGTCGGGAGGAAAAGAAATGTACGAATTCGAATATCATCGTGCCGGCAATGTCGGCGAGGCCGTCGATCTGCTGAGCAAATCATCCGATGGCCAGTATCTCGCTGGCGGGATGTCGTTGGTTCCAACCCTGAAGCTGCGGCTCGCCCGCCACGAGGATCTGATCGACCTCAATGGCGCCGGTGAACTTGCCGGCGTGTCCGCGGCGGGCGGTTCCGTAACGGTCGGCGCCATGACGCGCCATGAGGCCGTCGCTGATTCAGCGGACGTGCAAAAAGCGATCCCGGCATTGGCAGCGCTCGCTGGCGGTATCGGCGACCCCCATGTGCGCCACCGCGGTACGATTGGCGGATCCATCGCCAATAACGACCCGGCCGCGGATTATCCCGCCGCCGTGCTCGGGCTCGGCGCAACCGTCCACACCAACAAGCGTGAGATCTCAGCCGACGATTTCTTCACCGGCCTGTTCGAAACCGCGCTCGACGAGGGGGAGATCATCACCAAGGTGGTTTTCCCGGCGCCGGACGTGGCCTGTTACATCAAGTTTCCCAATCCCGCGTCGCGGTTTGCCATCGTGGGATCGTTCGTTTCCAAGAAAGGTGACGACGTGCGGGTTGCAATCACCGGTGCCGGTCCCGGGGTCTTCCGGGTCGCCGAGATGGAAGCCGCCCTCAAGGCTAACTTCGCCGCAGATGCGGTAGCCAATATAAAGGTATCGCCCGATGGTTTGAACGCCGACATCCACGGCAGCGCCGAGTATCGCGCCCACCTTCTTACGGTGTTGAGCAAGCGTGCGGTTGCAGGTTGCGGTTGACGGTAGCCTCGGCTAAACACCTCGTCATAACAAGCCCTTAGCGAAAACAAGGGGAGCTCTGGCTCCCCTTGTTTGCTAACGGCACAGGCCTTGTTGAAACAACCAATCCGCCGGTATGACACACGCACTCCCCGAATCGATAGACGCCACCGTCGAACTTCTGCGCGCGGGCAACTACGTCGCCGATCGCAGTTTGGCGACCACGCTTTTTCTAGCCATGAAGTTGGGCCGGCCGTTGTTCCTCGAGGGCGAGGCCGGCGTCGGCAAAACCGAGATCGCCAACGTTCTATCGCAGACCCTCGGGCGACGATTGGAACGCTTGCAATGCTACGAAGGTCTCGACGTTTCATCGGCGGTGTACGAATGGAATTATGCCGCTCAGATGATCGAGATTCGCATGGCCGAGGCCGAGGGCGTCCACGATCGCGAGCGGCTCGGCAGCGATATTTTTTCCGAGCGTTTCTTAATCAAACGCCCCTTGTTGCGCGCGCTCGAGTTAGATGGCGGCAACGCGCCGGTGTTGCTGATCGACGAACTCGATCGAACCGATGAGCCGTTCGAAGCATTCCTGCTGGAGATCCTCGCGGACTTTCAGATAACCATTCCCGAGATCGGGACCACAAAGGCTGAAACGCCGCCAATCGTGATCATCACCTCGAACCGGACGCGCGAGATCCACGATGCGCTAAAGCGGCGCTGTTACTACCATTGGGTCGACTTTCCGGACGCGGCCCGGGAACGGGCGATCCTTGCGGTGCGGGTACCAGGTGCCGGTGAGCGATTGGGAAACGAGCTGGTTGCGTTCGTTCAGGAGCTGCGCAAGGTCGACTTGTTCAAGGTCCCCGGCGTCGCCGAAACGATCGATTGGGCGGAAGCGCTCATGCAGCTCAACGCCATGGCGCTCGATCCAAGCGTTGTTGATGACACGCTCGGCGTCCTGCTTAAGTATCAGGATGACATCGCCAAGGTGCGGGGCAGCGAGGCTGCAGAAATCCTCAAGAAGGTCAACGCGGAGTTGGCCGAAGCCAACTGATGTCGGGTCACGACACCGAGCTCGAGGGAAAGCTCGCCAACAATATTCTCTATTTTGGACGCGTCTTGCGGGCGGCCGGACTTCCAGTCGGGCCGGGCAAAGTAATCGAAGCGATCCGGGCCGTGGAAGCCGTCGGTCTACGCAATAAGGACGACTTCTACTGGGGACTGCATTCCGTTTTCGTAAACCGCCAGGATCAACACGAGGTCTTCAACCAGGCCTTCCATATCGTTTGGCGCAAACCCAACATCCTGGCCCAGGTCTTGGGGACCGAGATGCCGGGCATGGCACCGCCCGAGGATGCCGAACAAGCAAATCGCCGAGTTTCTGAAGCGGTTAACAATGAGCGCGGCGATGAAGGAGATGACGATCGGGAGAAGGAACAAGAGATCGAGCTCGACGCCTCGCTCACCTATTCCAACCAGGAAGTCCTCCAGAAGATCGATTTCGAAACCATGTCGATCGAAGAAATGGCCCAAGCCAAGGAGATCATCGCGCGCATGCGGCTGCCGATCACGGCGGTCCGGACCCGACGCTACGCCAGCGATCCACGGGGTCCGCGGATCGACATGCGGCGTAGCTTCCGGGCCGGTCTGCGCTATGGCGGATCGCTAATCCCCTTGCGCCGGCGGGCGCAGCAGTTACGCCGGCCGCCGCTTGTTGTGTTGTGCGACATCTCCGGGTCGATGAGCAACTACTCGCGGATGTTTCTTCATTTCGTGCATGCAATCACCAACGATCAGGACCGGGTCCACACTTTCCTGTTCGGTACGCGCCTTACCAATGTGACGCGCTATTTGCGCAACAAAGACGTCGATATCGCCTTGGCCAAGGTGCGCGATGCAGTCAACGATTGGTCGGGCGGAACCCGCATCGGCCATACCCTTGGCGAGTTCAACCGGGTGTGGTCGCGACGGGTTTTAGGCCAAGGTGCGCTCGTACTGCTGGTCTCCGACGGGCTCGACCGCGATGCCGGCGTGGGTCTCGCCGCGGAGATCGAGCGTCTCCACAAATCATCGCGTCGGCTGATCTGGCTTAATCCTTTGTTGCGCTATCGCGATTTTGAAGCAAAGTCTTCTGGTATTAAGGTCATTATTCGGCACATCGATGATTTCAGGCCGGTGCATAGCCTCGAAAACCTGTCGGAGCTTGCCGAAGCGCTCGCCGGCGAGTGGACAAACAGCTTCGACATCACAAGTTATGTGCCCGAGGAAGCGGCTGCATTTGCAGCAGAATTGGAGGGCACGGCATGACCATAATCAATGACGAAAATGTTCTCGAACAAGCGGCCGCGTGGCGTCATGACGGTAAGAACGTCGCCCTGGCGACGGTGATTGCCACCTGGGGATCATCGCCGAGGCCGGTGGGCAGTCAACTGGCCGTGGAAGCAACCGGCGCTTTCATCGGTTCGGTGTCGGGCGGCTGTATTGAAGGCGCTGTCGTCCAGGAAGCGCTCGACGTTATCTCGGCTGGTGCGCCTAAACTCCTCGAATACGGAGTTACCAATACCCAAGCGTGGGAGGTCGGCCTCGCCTGCGGCGGAAAAGTGCAAGTCTACGTAGAACCGCTGGATTGAGGCGGAATCCATGAAGACCACAATCCTTCAGCAACTTCTTAACGATCGCAAAGCCAAACGCGCGGTTGTCGCCTTGACCAATTTGGACGATGGCGACACACATTTAGTTCACCCGGATGACGAGTCCGAGGTGGGGGAATTATCGCCCGACATCAGAGACGCCGTACGCCTGGCGGCTTCAAGCGATCGTTCGAACACGATCGAAAGCCCGGTAGGGCGAATATTCGTCAACATATTCAACCCCCCTCTTCGGATCATCATCGTCGGCGCGGTTCATATTGCCCAGCCGCTCGCGCGAATGTCGGTCGAGGCGGGCTATGAGGTGACGGTGGTTGACCCGCGTCGGGCATTCGCGACCGAGGATCGCTTTCCCGGCGTCGATCTCCTGCCCGATTGGCCGGACGATGCGCTTGCCGAACTCGCGCCCGACATACGTACCGCGATCGTAACGCTGACACACGATCCCAAGATCGATGATCCCGCGCTATCGATGGCGCTGCGATCGCCGGCATTTTATATCGGCTCGCTCGGCAGCAAGAAAACCCATCGCGCGCGCTTGATGCGATTGACCAATGAGGGTTTCGACGACGCCCAGTTGGCCCGGATCAGCGGCCCCGTTGGGCTAGCGATCGGCGCGCGCTCACCAGCGGAAATAGCGGTCGCTATCTTGGCCCAGATCACCCAACATTTGCGTCAACCCGAGGCGCCGCAGGCTCAGCTAGACCCGGCGGTGGAGGTTGTCGGCACGGCGGCATGAAGTTTGCCACCCTATCGCTGGATGATGCCGGTGGCGCGATCCTCGCGCACGGGCTTCGGCTCAAGACTCGCCGGCTTGCCAAGGGCCATCTGCTCACGCCGAGCGATATAGCGAGTCTGCGTGCCGCCGGCTTTGTCGACGTGATGGCGGCCCGCCTCGATGGCGACGACATCGGTGAAAACGAAGCTGCAATGCGTGCGGCGCACGCGATCGCCGGACCCCATATCGAGGCCGCCTCCCCGTTTACCGGTCGTTGCAATTTGTATAGTACGGCGCACGGTTTATTGCAGGTGGATCGGGCGAAGATCGATCACCTCAATGCTATCGACGAAGCCATTACGCTCGCGACCGTAACCCCCGACGAACCCGTTACCGTTGGGCAACTCGTGGCCACGGTGAAGGTCATCCCGCTGGCGATCTCGCAGCGCTCGATTGATACCTGGGTGGCTGCGGTAGCGGCGACAAACCCGCCGGTCTCGGTTGCACCGTTTGAAAATCATGGCATCGGACTACTGCTCACCCACCTCCCGGGCACCAAATCTACGGTGCTTGATAAGACTCGCCGGACGATGGAATCACGCGTTATTGCGTTGGGGAGTCATTTGGCGGAAGAACGCCGATGCGCCCACACCATTGATGCGATCGCGAAAGCGCTCGGCGAACTCAAGGCAGCCGCATGCGATCCAATCGTAATTCTTGGCGCCTCCGCGATTGTCGATCGTCGCGATGTCGTGCCCGCGGCGATCGAGCGCGGCGGCGGCGAGATAGTCCGCCTCGGGATGCCTGTAGACCCCGGCAATTTGATGTTGCTCGCCAGCCACGGCGCGGTTTCGATCCTCGGACTACCCGGCTCGGCCCGCTCGCCGCGTATTAGCGGCTTCGACTTCATTTTGTGGCGCCTGCTGGCGAAGCGCGGCGTCGGGGCGGCAGATCTGGCGGCAATGGGCGTTGGCGGCCTGCTCAAGGATATTCCCAACCGACCTTACCCGCGCGAAGCGCGCGCTATATCAGAACAGGCGACCGACTCGCATCCCCACATTGCGGCCATCGTATTGGCTGCCGGCCAGTCGCGACGGATGGGCACGATCAACAAATTGCTCGCCGAGATCGACGGCGCCCCTATGGTGCAGCGTGTCGTCGACGCCATTGCAGCATCGCGGGTCACGTCAACCATCGTCGTGACCGGACACCAGGCGGCGGACGTTCGGGCGGCGCTGGCACAGCGGCCGCTGGTGTTTGTGGACAATCCCAGCTTTGACGAGGGGCTTAGCAGCTCGCTTGGCGTCGGAATCAATGCCCTGGCCGAAGATATTGATGGCGCGCTGATCTGCCTTGGTGATATGCCGCGCATCAAGCCGCACCACCTCAACCGGCTAATCGATAGCTTCGACCCAACCGAAGGACGTGGAATATGCGTTCCTACCGCACGCGGCAAACGGGGCAATCCGGTGTTGTTTGGACGCGAATTCTTTGATGATCTTCGACGCCTCGCGGGAGATGTCGGCGCGCGACATTTGATCGGCAAGTACGGTGATCTCGTTCACGAAGTCGATATCGGCGATGACAGTATTTTCATCGATGTCGACACCCCGCGCGCGCTGGCCGAACTAAGCATCGCAAAGCCAGACCATGCCGTTTGACGTTGACGCCATTCGCCACCAGTTTCCCATTCTGCGGCGGGAGTTCGATGACACAGCGCTGCACTACCTTGACAACGCAGCCTCCGCTCAGACGCCCCAAGTTGTCGTCGACGCGGTCGCCAACCATGAAACCACCAGCCGCGCGAATGTCTTGCGCGGGGTCCACCATCTCGCCGAGGCGGCAACCCAAGCCTACGAAGATGCGCGGCGCACCGTCGCGCGCTACATCAACGCCGATCGCGTGGACGAAGTTGTGTTCACATCCGGAACCACCGCCGGTATCAACCTGGTCGCCCATTCGTTCGGCGCGCGCCTCGAGGCAGGCGATGAGATTGTTATCAGCGGCCTCGAGCATCACAGCAACATCGTTCCCTGGCAGCTTCTGCGTGAGCGCCGCGGCATCGAGCTCAAGATTCTCCCGCCGACCGCCGACGGGTGCATCGATCTTGCGCGACTGGACGAAATGGTTGGCGCGCGTTGCCGGCTGATCGCCGTTACCCATGCATCCAACGTTACCGGCGCGCTGACCGACGTTTCGAGAATCGTCGATGCCGCGCAGCGGGTCAGCGCCAAGGTTTTGCTCGACGGCGCCCAACACATCCCGCACGGCACGATCGATATTCAAGCGATGGGCGTTGATTTCTACGCGTTCTCGGGACACAAGGCGTTTGGCCCCAATGGCATTGGCGCGTTGTGGGCGCGGTGGTCGATCCTTGAGGGCATGCCACCCTTTCTCGGCGGCGGTGAGATGATCAAACGGGTAACGTTCGAGCGAACCACGTTCGCCGATCCGCCGCATCGTTTCGAAGCGGGTACGCCGCCGATCGCCCAAGCCGTCGGCATGGCCGCGGCGCTCGACTGGATCGACGATCTCGATGGTGAAGGCGTTCAAACCCACTTAAGCGCCCTCACGGAACGATTGCTGGGCGGACTCCACACGCTTGATCAGGGTCGCGGATTGATCAAATTGATCGGGCCTGAAGGGCTGCAGGCTCGGCTGCCCGTGGTCTCGTTCGTGGTCGATGGTGCCCACCCCCACGATATCTGCCAGATACTCGACCGCCACGGCTGCGCCCTCAGAGGCGGACACCATTGCGCGCAACCGCTAATGGATCACTTTGATATAGCAGGCACCACGCGCGCCAGCCTCGCCCCTTACAACAATGACGAAGATATCGACGCCATGCTCAACGGTCTCGAGGATGCTATGAAGCGTTTGCTATGAGTGACGACCTCTACCAGCAGCAGATCCTCCAGCACGCCCGCGACGAAACCAATCGCGGACGGATGGACGACGCCGATGCGACGGCAACGGTCGATAACCCGATGTGCGGCGACCGGGTTACGGTTGACGTCAAGATATCGAATGGCACCGTCGCAGCGATTGTGCATCACACTCGAGGGTGCGTTCTGTGTAGCGCATCGGCGGCGGTGCTCGCAAGCCAGGCCAAGGGACAAACGGTAGGGGAACTTGAGGCGGTTGCGGCGTGGCTAAACCGCCTGCTCAAAGATGACGGCGATGCCGAGCCGGCACCGCATTGGCAGGATCTGGCTATCTTCGGGCCAGTCGCCAAGCATCGCAGCCGACACGCCTGCGTTCTGTTGCCGTTCGACGCGGCGACGCAGGCTTTGACGGAAGGTAGACCCCAAGCCTGATGATCGGAGAGATCGCGGAACCTTAGCCTCGTGGGGGATGTCTGCTTTCTAATGGAATACGTCTGGAATCGGGAGCTGTTCGGACCTACTCGGCGAACATCCGTTTCAGCGGGAATTGACCCTTTGCGGACGTTTGGGTCGACGAAATCAGAAAGATCGACGTATAGATAAACATCCCCGATAACTAAAGGATACTACCTACTCCTTTCGTAGCAACCCCTTTGCTTCAGTGACGGCCGAGGCTCGAAAGAGATAATGTGTGCTACGTGGGACAGTAAGCAAGTTGGGGGGGGTGGTATAAACCTTAGTTGGGCGCAAATGTTTGGGGCGGCCGTCGCAATATTTGTGGGGGTTGTCGCGGGGCATGAAACTCGTGCCGAATCGATTCGGACCATCTACTTCACCGCTAGCGATCTAAGTCCACTCATAAACAATGACGTATTCGATATCCTCGGCGTGGCTCGCCAGGAGCAAATATCCAGATCGGTCGTGTTTGACCAGGACAGCACGCCGATTTTCACAAATTCGAATTCCAGTCATATCCAGGTACGAAGATCGTACATTACCTTCACTATCAACATTGGACAGTTTGTACTTAGCGGCGAGCCGAGTGCCAATGTGGACAACACTGTAACGGTATATGATGGTTTCAATAACCAAGTTGACGATCAGGTTGAGTTTCAGAGTGCTGTCCCGCAAACAATCAACGGTAGCGCACTGCAGCTAATGAGCGTTGGAGTTGGGGGACCGTTTGGTACTTATTCCCGCACCAACGTACCTTCTGCGGCTGTATTGAATACTCCTAATAATGCTCGACGGGTTATCATTTCATTCCCGGGTAAGAATGCGCGGTGGGACACGGTGGTATACTCGGATACAGCAATCGTTTCCGTTCCACCGGCTATTTTGCTAATTGTCAGTGGGATTGCCGGCCTGGGCCTTGTTGGCTGGCGACGGCGCAATGCCGCTTAGATATCTGACAGCGACATCGACTAGGGCGGCTGTTGAGCCGCCCTTTTCTTTTGTGCCTGCCCACGTCTGATATTGGCTAATTCAAGACGTTCCAGAACGGCTCAGCGACTTCCGGAGTTGAGGGTAGTCCGGACATTCCTCCGGGATGTCGGTTTTCTGACGGATCACGTCCGGTCTTACCCCGAATGCTGACCTAGTTCAGGGCCTACGGTTTCGTCGGGAAATGACTCGAAGCAGACGTTGAGCGGGGCAACTTCAAACGATCAAGGGACGCCCTCCTTGATAATTCGGTGCCTCGAAACTATATACAGTTCAGACGTTCCACGGATGTCAGGCGTGTTATGCTTGTCTGCTCGTGCGAGTGTAACCCAAGACATTGTGAGCATTTCCCCGATGGCGGTCGCCATCAAAATCGAGAACATTTATCAGGGTGCCGAGCATTGCCTCAGACTAATGAGGGAGCAAGCGATCTAAGATAAAGTGGCCGATTCCCGGTGCAGTGCTGGGCGAATGTCCGCTGAAACGGGCCGATAAGTTCAGCTTTCCGCTGCTTAGCAGACATCACTAGGGCCGTGCCTGCTTCCCATCCAACGAGGTGGGATGAATGTTATTCCTCTCATGACCGTAGAGGCGAATGTTACCTCTTAGCTACCCGTCGCACGACCGTCCACCCCTTTGGTATGAGCACCCAATGCAACTCAGAAACTGGCAACAAAAAATCATCGACAATTTTCCGTCGATTATAAACCAACACCGCCGATTTATCCTGAAGGCGCCTACTGGCGCCGGTAAGACGGTGCTCGCGAGCGAGATCGTCGAACGGTTCTACAAGGGCAAGAAGATTGTTGTGCTTTGCCACAGGCTGGTGCTGCTGGAGCAGCTCGAAAAAGTTCTTGGCGAAAAACACAGGGTCCGCAAGTTGGCGGTCTCCGACACGGGACCCGCCTTCGAGGATTACGACATTTTGCTCTCGACCAATATGCGGGCAAAGGACGTATTGGCGGATGCTTTGCCCAAGGCCGACCTCATCATCGTGGACGAGGCCCATCGGGTATCGCCGAACGGAACCGGCTACAAACGGATTATCGACGACTTCAACCTGCATGGAAAAGCCGCGGCGCGTTTCATGGGGCTGACGGCCTCACCCGAACGCCGGACCGGCGATCAGCGTGACCAACTCAGTCTTGCATTCGAAGCGATCATAGATTGCGCAAATATCGATGACCTCATCGAAGAAGGCGTTTTAGTGCAGCCGGTCTATCGACCGCATTTTGTGCATGATCTGGATCTGGGCAACATCGATATTAGCTCGGGCGACTTCCCTGTCTCAAAACTGGCGCCTGCGATCATTAAATCATCGATGATCAAGTACGCGATCTGGAGCTATCGTGAGGAGCGTCAGAAGCTCTCAACGAAACCTATTTCCGCCTGGTTCTGCGCCGATATCAGTGTCGCAGAAGCGACGCTGCAGAGCATCCAGCAGATCGGCGTCAAAGCTGCCATCGTCACCGCCAACACACCCATTGGTGAGCGGATGAAATTACTAGCGCGACACGAGACCGGCGATATCGAGGCGATGGTCTCAGTGGGTGTACTTGCTGAAGGTTGGGACAATCCGCATTGCAACATCATCGTCCATCTCAGACCTACGTTGTCAAAAGTGCTATGGGGTCAATCGGTGGGCCGCGGGTTGCGATCGGCACCGGGTAAGAACAAGTGCATCGTGATCGATGTTAGTTCCAATTGGTGCACGTTCGGACCGGTGGAAAAACTGGAATGGAGCCTTTGGAGTCACCGACGCTCATATATGCAGTTCATGAACCGATTTAATTGGATTGGGCAACAGCACGCCGGCGAGGGAGGCACCGCTGTCTATTTGCTTTGCAAAAATGAATTGCCGAATAAATTACGATGTTCGAACATCTACATGAAAGGTGCCCACGACGATGACACTTGTCCCGTCTGTGGTTCCTACGCTGCCGTCGATATTTACAAGGAGCAGAAGCTCGATATTGGGCTGAATGAGCACGGGCTACACCAGCTGTTCTTTGACCGCGTGCCTAAGGTTTATGCCGAAATGAACTCGTCCGTCTGGAACAGTCTAGGTGGCACAGCATGGAAATCGGCGAGTGGGAAAGAGCAAGTGTTTCTCGCTTTCTGCATGGCGTTCCAGGAAGTTTCCGGCGCGACCACAGAAACTGAATCAGAATATTGGGACGTAGCCTTGGCGGCCGAGGCGCGTATTCGTGACTATCTGGTAAAAAACAACATCCAGATCGTAAAGCAGCGCGATTTTAACCTCTCCTACCTCGCCGACGGGATGCTCGTCGGCAAAGAAATTCGCACGCTGCAGGCGCACTATGGAATTTCACTCTGTGGCACGGTGTTCCACACGCACACGCAGGACGAAAACGAACGCAAATACCAAAAGGCACTCAGAATCGCGGAGAGGCTCGCTTTGATAGGCTGC
>Ga0115002_10003606_pt1 | contig 19225 bp, 18 predicted proteins | sample ArcticOcean_MG_C_8_FD_89576 | JGI IMG/M metagenome (GOLD analysis project Ga0115002, IMG submission 89576) | Marine microbial communities from western Arctic Ocean - ArcticOcean_MG_CB11_86 | ecosystem: Environmental > Aquatic > Marine > Oceanic | place: Arctic Ocean: Canada Basin | collected... | reverse complement strand
GAGAATCCGACTCACGCATGTAGGGCTCGTCGTCGGGATTGCCATCATGACCGTGGCGCTAGCCTGCGGTCAGTCGTCTGGAGTGTCCCCAACGGGAGAGGTCTCCTCGGAGCAGTCCGTTTTCCAGGAGAGCGATCAGGAGATGGCCGACCGACTGATCGGTTCCGGCGTGCGATTCCAGGAGCTGGGCGACTTTCAGAACGCTATTAAGGTCCTCGACCGTGTCTTAAGATTGGATTCTAGTAACGCGCTGGCCTACTACCACCGGGGAAACGCCAACGGTGGATTGGGGAACCTCGAGGGAGCAATCGCGGATTACGGGGCAGCCATCCGGTTCAACCTCGAATTGGTGGATGTCTACCTCAGGCGGGGCGTCTCACATTCCAGACTGCGTCGCTTCACGGAGGCCATCGAGGACCTCGACCAGTTCATAGCGGGCTCCGAGCCCGACGCCACAGCGTACCGGGCCCGCGGCTTGGCCTACTACGGACTGAGCGAGTGGGAGAGGGCCATCAAGGATTTCGACCAGGCCATCGCGGTGGACCCTGGCCTGGCAGTGGTGTTCAACGATCGCGCCCTGTCTCTGGTCAACGTCGGTCGACACACGGAGGCCATAGAGGACTTCGGCAGGGCCGTTAAGCTCAGTCCAGACGAGGCGATGTTCTACGACAACCGGGGCGGCACCTGGCAAGCGATGGGCAACTACGTCTGGGCAATCGAAGACTACGACCGTGCGCTGCTGGCCGATCCGTCCTACGCACCCTCATACGAAAACCGAGGCAACGCATACCGGCGCTTTAACGACTACTCTCGGGCAATCGCGGATTACGACGAGGCCATCAGACTCACCCCCTGGTCCGCATCGACCTACTTCAACCGGGGGATGGCCTACGGCTTGATGGATGAGTGGGAGTCCGCCGTCCGGGATTACGGATTTGCCATAAGCCGTTACCCCCTCTACGCGGAGGCGTATTACAACAGGGCCGGGGCGCTCAGCAACCTGGGAGACTTCGATGCTGCCATCCTGGACCTAGACACGGTCATAGGACTTCAGCCCACTTGGGCCGAGCCCTACCATGAGCGGGCCCGGACCAAACTCAAACTGGGGGACACCGAGGGAGCGTTAGACGACTTGAGCCGGGCCATAGACCTAGCTCCCCAGTTCGCCGCGGCCTATCTCAACAGGGGCATGGCGGCCTACGGCGTGGGCGATTTTGAGCAGGCCGCGGAAGACTACACCAAGGTGTTACAAATGCAGCCGGAGGCACTGGAGGCGTACGAGAAGCGGGCGAGAGCGTACACTATGCTCGGCCTCGAAGAAGAGGCCAAGGCGGACGTGGCCACGCTCGCTCAGATGGGCTTTGACGTGGGGGCCCTGGAAGCCGAGTTGGCCGACCTTTGGACACACCGGTAGACTCTGGGGAGGACTTTCCGCTGGCCATGGCCAGCGGCGCCCGTGTCTTACGCAACAAGCCGGATTGAGGATGCACTATGAGCGATGTAACACATAGCCGAATTGCGGCAGCCGAAGAGTACCTGGCCGAGCGCTTCGAAGACCTGGGCGCCCCCGGGTTGGCGGCCGGTATCGTCCAGGGCGACGAGCTGGTCTGGTCAGCGGGCTTCGGAGTCGCCGATCTTGACGCCGAGCAGGCGCCTGACAAGCAGACGATCTCGCGGGTCGCCTCGATCACTAAGACGTTCACCGCGACGGCCATTCTCCAACTCCGCGACGAGGGCCTGCTCACCTTAGACGACCCGCTGTCCACCCACGTCCCGGAGTTCGCCGGTGTGAGGGAGGCCAGCGGCCGCGTCGGGGATGTGACCCTGAGGCGAGCGCTCACCCACTATTCGGGGCTGTCGGCCGAGACCGCGTTGCTCAGCTGGGGGGCGGAGGAGTTTCCCACACGGAGGGAGGTGCTGGACGCGCTGCCTCAGACCTCGGTGGTGATACCCGCCGACTCGCAGTTTAAGTACTCGAACCTAGCGTTCGGGCTGCTGGGGGAGGTGGTGACACGGCTCTCCGGTGTCGAGTACGCGGACTACGTGCGCGCCAACGTAATCGAGCCACTGGGAATGCAACACACCGCCTTCGAGCGGGAGGACCTGCCAGCCGAACGGCTCTACACTGGGTACGACACAGTCATCCCCAGCGACCCTTCACGGACGGAACTAAGAATCGCCGACTACCGGCACCTGAACGGGATTCTGGCGGCCGGTCAGCTACACTCGACGGTGGCTGATCTGGGCCGGTGGATATCGTTCCAATTCCGCGAAGATGGGGGCGACCGCGGTGGCGCTCAGGTGCTGAGCGGGCGCACCCTGGCCGAGATGCACCGCCCCCAATACGCCGAGCCGGACTGGTCGAGTGGCCAGTGTCTCCCCTGGGCAGTGAGACGGGTGGGGGACCGGGTCTACCACGGCCATGGGGGCGGCATCCACGGCTTCGCGTCCATGATGACGTTCAACCTGCCCAGCCGCGTCGGGGTGGTGCTGCTGGCGAACACGTGGCCGATCGATGGGGTCTACACAATGGGTGATGAGGTCATGGAGGTGTTGCTCACCGGCTCGCCCCCATCCGAGCTTCGGCCGCCCCAGACCGATCTGCCGGCGATCGAGTCCGCACCGGACCGCCTCGCCCCCTACCTTGGCTACTATATCGCCGACCCTGGTGTGCCGGTGCGCATAGAGTTTCGCGGCGGTGAACTCTGGATGACAGCGCCCGCTGGCGAGGGTTATTCTATCCACGCGCCGGCGAGCATGGAAGAGACGGGGGAGCCGGATGTGTTCCTCCTGGGCGACGGCCGAGGGGTTGGGGAGCGGGCGGTGTTCGCGTCCAATAACACCAACTTCACCCTAGGCGGCTGGCTGTATCGGCGGCTCGATTAACGCCGCGAAGGCCAACCAACTTGAGAGCCGCAATGGCTTCAGGCCAATTTCGTTTCGCTTACTTCACCCCCGAGTATGCGTCCAGCGTCACTTTTTACCGCCACGGGTTGGAGCTACCAATACTCGAGTCATGGGGCCGCGGTCCAGATGATCGAGGGACGCTCTTCGGCGCCGCATCGGGCATCATAGAGGTCTTGGTGCTGCCCTAGACGACCGGCCCTCTCACCTCTTCGAAGACAGACGCCCGCAGGGTGCGTTCATGGTCATGGAGGTGGACGACGTCGAGCGAATGTATCGGTGAGCGGTCGAGAAGCGACTCCCGATCGTCCAAGAACTGACGAACCAAGAGTGGGGTCGCCGCAGCTTCTGCGTGACCGAGCCGAACGGCCTCGCGCTCTATTTTTTCAACGAGATCTCGGCGAAGCACGATTGACTAGAGCGATTATACCCAGGCATCGAAGACGGCTTCGGAGATGCGACCGATCGCGCGGCTGCCCTCGTGTGGGCACAGCAGCATGCTCGGGTCCTTGCTGTCGGCGGTCATCACGGTGATCACGTAGCGTGTGTCCGGCGTCGTAATGAGCCCGGCGTCGCAACGAGCATGCAGCCCTGCACCCAGCTTGTTATACAGCCTGACCTCGGGGGTCCCATTGAGATCGGCGACATACGGGTTCAACGGGAGATAACGACCGAGCCACTCGATGTGCTGGCAACGGCCCATGATGTCCAACATTTGGGCGGAGGCGGCCTCTGAGACCAATTCTCCGTTCGCCATGAGGGCCACTAAACTAGTGAAGTCTCGGGACGAGCACTCCGAATAGGTCTCAAGTCCCTTTCCTTTTTGATCGAAGTCTTTGAACATGTCCGGGCCCAGGTCGGAGTTCAAGGAGTACTCCTCCAGGCCCAGTGACCGCATCCGCTCGTTAACGCGCGGTATGCCGAGCATATTTCCGAGCAGCCAGGTACACGTGTTGTCGCTGACTACGACCATCATCGTGCAGACGTCCTTGACCGTCATCTCGAACGGAGTTTCAAGTTCTCGGAACACGCCGGTCCCTCCGCGCAGGTCAGATTCGTTTACGATGACCTTGTCAGCCAGCGCCAGCTCTCCATCTTCGACTCGGTAGAATAGCTCGGCCATTACGCCGAGCTTGATCGTGCTCATCGCCGGGAACACCTCCGCCTCCCTGAAGTCCAGTCGCTCCCCCGTGGTGAGGTTGTTGGCCGAGATACTTACCCTGCCAGAAAAATCCTTGGCGATCTTTTCTACTCGGGAAATCAATGAAGATGTAACCATGGCAGGAACCTCCTAGGTAACAAAGTTCTTTCGGATCGGCGTCGGGTCATGATGCGTCATTGAACGAATGTTAGATCTGAACGACGATGGCAAACGGGAGTGTCGGTTACGACGACTGGCCATGCGCTGTCGGATGCTGCGGGAATCTAACCCACGACGTCCCGAAACACCCGCAGGTAATTCAAGCCGAGCAACTTCCGCAACTCCTCCTCGTTGAATCCGCGGGCCGCAAGCGCGACCGTCAGGTTGGGCCAATCCCGGAAGTCGTTGAATCCGACGATGTGGTAGTCGTCTGTTATTCGATGCTCCTCCATTCTGAAACCAGAGTAGTTGACTGAGCTGGGCCACAGGGGAGCGAGGGTGTCGTCGGGCATGCCGGCGGGCCACTCGATCATCGAGTCGGTGCCAGGACCGGGCCCAGCCTTGTCCGTGCCGACCCCGACGTGGTCTATCCCCATAACGTCAACCAGGTGCGCGACATGGTCTACGAAGTCTTCCAGGGTCGCCTCGGTCGTCGCCTGGATGAAGCCGGGGACGACAACCACTCCGAAGAACCCCCCCTTGTCCGCCACAGCCTTGGCCAGGTCGTCGGCTTTGCCCCGGTCGTGGTAGCAGACGGCCGAGCTCGTGGAGTGCGACACGACGATGGGGGCAGATGATTCCTCTAGGGCATCCCAGCCTATCTGTTCACTGCAATGGCTGACGTCCACGATTATGTCCAGGGTGTTCAGCCGGTCCACCACCGCTCTCCCAAAGTAGGTCAGCCCGCTTTTGTGGATCTCGGTGCATCCCTCTCCGACCATCGTCCCTATGTTGTATGTGAGTTGGCACATTCGAAGGCCCAAGTTGTGAAACAGGTCGATGCGCTCGAGCTTGTCGCTAAACGCCGTCGTGTTCTGAAAGTCGATGACCAGGCCGAACTTGTTCTCTGAGTGCGCCCGTTCGATGTCGTCGGCTTTGAGCACGAGCAGCATCCTATCGTCCAGAGCGTCGACGATGGACCTGGCCTGAGCTATTCCCGTGACGGACGTCTCGAAGGACTGGTCGATCGGGCCCGGCCCGGCGTAGGTCCCGCAGGCCACGTTGACCCCCGAGGCCTCCCAGAAGTCCAGATACTGCTCCCGCGCCTCGACCGAGGTCTGTATCTCGCGAGCGGCGATGGCGTCCAGAAGCACCTTTGCCTGCCCTCTCGTCATCCCCCGTTCGTGGTACTCACCGAGGGCGGCGCGCATGTTGTTCGTGAACAGAAATCCCGAGGTCGCGGGAGGCTGCTGGCTGTCGATGACAAGCGCCTCTCGGTGAAGCTGTCTGGCTTCGTCGGCACCGAGGGTCGGAGTCCTAATCTTTTCTCTTGCCTCCATGTGTTGCCTCCTTGTCTGACTCGGCACTGCTGATTTCGGCTCGCTTCGGCCATTATGCACCAGTGCTCAACCCAGATATAGACCGTATCCCAAACACACCGCCGCTTCGAGGGTTTTGGTAATAGATGAGTGCGAGGTCGGCCTCAATGGTCTCTGCACGAGCGACGCCGCTTAGGAACCGAGCAAGAGGCGAAAAGGGGCATCAGCCTAGAGAAACTTCCCTAGCATAAGCTGTCGCGAACTTGGGAACCGCGGAGAGCCTGACTCAAAGCCGAACTTCTGGTATCAGCGAAGGGCTCGGTAGTTAAGTTCGTTGGTGTCAAGCTTTACCCACAGCAATTGGAATTTGCCTGGTCGATCGCGAATCGCACCAACGCAGTGGCCACGCCACACCGCCGCCTATTTGTCGCTACAATCAGAGTTTCCAAAGTTGCTTCCAGACCCCCCCTCCGCCACAACGAAGACCAATAGTGCTGCTGACCATAACCCATGCCATGTCCTTCTTCGTCAGTGCCCAAGAAGAAATCTGCCTCGCCATTCGCGATCAGACGACAGAGAACGTCTTTGAGTTGAATGTCGTCGGCCGACTAACACTCTGTTTGGTGATTGGATATCGTACAGAAGGGCATTGAAGCTGCGATGAAGCTGGTCTTTATGGGACTGTTTGTCACCATCGTTGTTTCGTGCGGTTGGCCGGGTGGCGAGACTGCAGGGCGGACCCGGCCAGACCAGCACGAACTCGTGGAAGGGCCGATCGCTGCCAACGGTTACCAGGCCATCCTCGGCACTGACGACCTTGCGCCTGGACGCCATCGCCTCGGATTTGTCCTCATCTCGCCCCTCGGGGTGGTCAAAGAGCCAGTGGTCTCTGTCGTCCTGTATTCGGGTGAACCCGGCACCGAGCGGGAAGTCGGACCGCCGTTTGACGCCACTTACCAACCCTGGCCCATCGGCTCCCGTGGGTTGTACACGGCGTTCGTCGACTTCGATACCTCGGGACCCCACAGGCTGGAGATTACTGTACCTGTAACGGAGGACGGCGGTACCGAGATCGCCGAATTGGCGTTTGAGGTCGGGAAAGCGACTTCGGCCCCGGGCGTGGGCGACGAGGCGATTCGCAGCGTCACCAAGACCGTGGACGACGTAGAGGGACCGGCCGAGCTAACGACTGGGTCCCTGTACACCCCGGACCTCTACCTGGTCACCTTGGCTGACGCCATCTCGGACAATAATCCGGTGGTGGTGGTGTTCGCCAGCCCCGCCTTCTGCATCAACGCGGTCTGCGGCCCGCAGGTGCAGGTCTTGAGTGAACTGCAGGCGACTTACGGGCGCAGGGCCACTTTCGTGCATGTGGACATCTATGAGAACCCGCACGCGATTCAAGGCGACCTGAGTCAGTCGGTCATATCCCCGGCGGTCTGGGAATGGAGCCTGCCCAGCAACGAGTGGACATTTGTCATCGACGGCGACGGCAAGGTGTCCGCCCGCTTTGAGGCGTTCGCCACGTTCTCCGAGATCGAGCAGGAACTGTCGAAAATTCTTCCTTAAAACCGTCGGCGAAGTTCGGTCGAAGTCATTACGAATTCGAGTTCGTGATCGAGAAGGTGTGGGGCGCGAGCGTTGACCATTTCCTCCGGTGCTGAGTTTGCACTCCCTCGATAGCTGATCCCAGTTTCTCTTTGATTTCCTCCAGGACATCTGCCGAAAGAACTCAATCAAGGTAGTCAGGGGCAGTGCCGTGACCCTTAGGTATTGGCTTACCCTGATACTTGTCGAAGTTGACGGTCACCTGTCCGGCGACCACCAGGGTCGAGCCGACGGGCTTGGCCCCAAGATGCTGTGGGTAAGATCCAATGGGTCCAGTTGGGGGCGTATAAAATTCGGTCAGGAACGACCATACTTGCATCCTAGGGAGAGTTAAATGCCGGCATTAACCAAGCCAGAGATTGAAAAGTTCTTGAGCACTGGCGCAAACATATTGAAACTGGCGACTTTGTCGCCCGACGGTTACCCCTGCGTGGTCCCGCTTTGGTTCTGGTACGAGAACAACAAGTTGATGCTCGGTGCACGGCGCCAGAACGAGTGGCTCCAACACATCGAGGCCAACAGCAAGGTCGGCATCTGCATTGACACGCCGCCGCCCGGCCCGAGAGTGCTGATTAGGGGAACGGCCTCAATCTTGGACAGGAGTTGGATCGGTGATTGGGAGCCGCATGCAATCCGCTACTCAGGTCAGAAAGCGGGCCACGCCTACTACGAGAAAACAAAATCGATTCCGAGGGTCCTGGTGGCAATTGAACCGGAAAAAATATTGTCGTGGACGGGGTCGGATTGGCACCCTAAGTACAACGAGGATTTTGGGAGGCCTGCCGACTGATCGCCTGCCCAGCGAGCCGCATTTCTGGACCGAACCCTAATACGCCGGGATACCTTGACCATGCCAGGCTGCCAGAAATCGGCCAGCTCAAAAGCGTCCCGTATCCTCTCTTTTTCCATGGAGTGAGAGGCGATCGGCCCCACGAGAATCTCGCAGTACGTGATGTAGCCAGGTGTCCGTTGCACCCTCGGTGGCCCGACCTGGGTCGTCGCAGCATGCCGGAGACCCGTAACGCCGTGCCTAGTTGGGTTGATGTGGTAGCGGACTACGCCCGGACTTCAGGGTCGGCCCCTGCACCACAAGGGAATCCTTTCATCGCGATGAGGCGGGACATGTCAGGTCAGTCTATTGACTGGCTTAAGCCCTCCAAAAGGGAACCGGTCATTCCATTCGGTCATTCTCAGGAAAGGCCACTTCCGGCTACGGCGACCGACGGTTAATGCGGGCAGCGAACTCTATCGCGGTCTGTGTGGCAGTATTCCCTTCATCGCCGGTTTCCATGATCAATCCTCCCCTTCCGCTGGGACTGCAATGAGGTTGTCAGGATGCTTCTGAATGAGGCCGGTGAAAGACTTCGCTCAGTTTCCTGATCGAGGGTACCTCACGTCTGAAAGGGGCCGCCTTGATTCAACTGCCGGGGGTGCCAAGAGAGAAATGAACAAGGCAGGGAGAATCGCCAGAGACCTATGGATAGCAACCTCTGCCCGCAACCAGGCAGATTGGCACGACTCTTCGCTTCGGGCTCTCGGGGTTAAGACATTTCGTACGGATGCCCTCTGGTCACGCGAACCAATGCGTCCGTCCATCTATCTGAGTGCCTTAACCCTCTCATTGGTGCGTACGGAGTCCCGACTCGTTGAGGAAATTTGGCACATGATCCAGCGCGGCCCAGACTCGACGATCTCAATAGCGGACTCGTTTAACGAGCTCGATCTGACCGGACTCGGGTTTCGGCGGATGACCTGGACTGGAGAGTGGTGGATCAAGGAAGCGGCTAGGTCCCCAGGCAAGCCGGACGTCACCGAGGTTTATATTGAGTTGGTCGAAGATGAGGCTGCGCTCAGAGAGTTCGGTGTTGGGACTTACGAAGGCTTCGAGACACCTGGAGCGATCAGAGCGTCGGGTCCTTTGGGCATGCGCCACCCGATCACTCTGAACGACCCGCGAATGCGGTACTTCGTGGGGCGAGTGGACGGCCAGGTCGTGACCAGTTCCATCGCCTATATCGGCGACGACATTGTCGGGATCTACGGTGTATCGACGTTACCCGAGTTCAGGAATCGCGGTTACGGGAAGGCCGTCACCTGGGCAGCCGCAATGTCGCACCATGGGCTCGATGTGGCAATGCAGCCGTCCTCCATGGCGCGTGGGATTGAGAGCGAGCTCGGCTTTCGTAAGATAGCTGAATACACACTATGGGTGCGGGAAGTCCGAACCCCCTGACAACCTCCACATCTTTTCCCGACATGGGATTGCCGTTGATAAGCCCAACGGCGTGAAAGCTCTAACCGATTGGATGGGGTCAGTACAGCGCCTCTGACGCAATTGTTCCTGAAGTCGGCCCGCCCGCTCTACCTGCTCACGGCACGACGGCCGCCAGTATCGCCCTCCGCGTGTCCTGCCCCAGTTCCTCGAGCGAGTGGTCGAGGTCGGCGAACCAGGCGTCCATCTCGTGATTGGGTCTGAGACCAAACCTACTGAGGCCTCGATTTGAAGCCCTCCAAAAGGTCTCCAATTCAGAGACCTACTGTGCTCTGTTTACGGGTCCCTCACCCTCTTAATTAGCCGCCCTGTGCGGCCGCGCACGCGCGGGTTTGTACGTGGCTCCGGTCGAGCCAGGGCGACCCCTCATAACGGCTATGTGGCCCCTCGCGGGAAACTGAGCTGAACCAGCCGGTTGCCCAAGGTCCACCCCTCTATCAACCCGGCACTCCTGAATAGAGGTCGCGCGGCTAGTTGCCCGCTACCGCGGCTCGCGCAGCATCGACGCGTTCCAGTAGTCGTAGCCGGGCAGGTCGGCTCGCTCCACCACCCGGAAACCGAAGTGCTCGTACATTGATATGTTGTCTTCGGTGTTGGTATCGAGGTACACGCGCAGAGCTTCTGCGTCCGCGCGCTCCAGCATCGGCTGTATCAGCAACGAGGCCAGGCCCTTCCCTTTCTGATTCGGATCGACGCCGATCGACTGGAGGTACCAGTGGTCCATCGTCGCGTTGTGCTTTTGCATCTCCTCCATCTGATGCGCGGCGGGATAGGGCCTCTCGCCTCCGTTGCTCATGCACTCGTCGAAATGTGGAGACTGGACCCACTGCTCTTCGCTGAGGGCGTTTCCTGGGGACTCCCAGTTGACCACCGCTTCAAAATTTGGGGTCGCATACGACTCCCCGTGGCGGATGGCCAAGTCGATCGCCAGGCGCCAGAAGTGAGGGTAGAACTCGGCCCGCTCCGCCTCGTCGGGAAGGAAGGCGGCGGGGAACGGGTACTCCCAGAACGCCCGGCCCATAACCTCGGCCGCGGCCTCGACATGCGACAAATCAAAACGCATCGGTTCTATGCTGTACTCCCAGCGAAAGCACCTGCTCTCGCGCAAAAAGTGTAGTGGATGGCGAAGGTCTGAAGGCCCTTGCCCCGAGGAGCCGCACAGAACCCATGTCAGCTAGAGCAGGCGCGGGCGTAGGCTGGACGGTTGAGCCAGGGCGGCCCCTTCTAAGAGCTGCGGTTAAGGTCCCAGGTCCGCCATCCAGCCAGGCGGCGGCGACGACCCAGAAATCGATGCCGTCGAGCACGTGTACACCGCCCGGATAGGTCATCAGCGTGATGTCGACCCCCGACGCCTCCATGATTTCGTACTCATCGCGGGAGGGGCTGGACGGTACCGTTGGGTCCGCTTCGCCGATCAGGTAGAGCATTGGGCGTCCCAGACTTCGAATAAGCGGGCGCTGATCGAATCCTGTGGGGCCGTCATATGCATCTCAGGCGTCGAGGGTCTCCGGTGCGAACGGGTCGCGATCCTCAATAAACACCAAAAAATTTCCAGTAGTTTTGGTAGTCAACGGGCGTCAGACCGCCGGTGACCATTATCACGAACTGAACCTCCGGGAACTCCGTTGCGACGATGGGAAGGTACCAGGCTGCCTGACTGAGTCCGAATAGAGCCAAGCGCTCCGAGTCGATCTCCTCGTGATCCTGCGCGCCGCGCAACACTTCCATCATGTCGGCCGCCAGCTGGGGGACGACCGTCTCGCTATTACCGGTGCTCAGGCTTGGGACCTCCCCCTCGGAGCGGCCTGTCCCGCGCTTGTCGTAGCGGACCACGGCGTAGCCCAGTTCGATCAGCCTCTGGGCATGCGACACGTGATGGCGAAGATTCGCCGGCGCGTTTCCCGATCCCGGTCCATAAACGATCGCCTGGAACGGACCTTCACCCTCTGGCAAATCGATGATGTAGTAAATCGACGTGCCGCCACTATCGACGAACCCGTCGATCGACCCGCTTGGGCCCAGTCCACCCGAGCCGCAGGCCGCGAACGCCAGCGAAAATGCACCGCCCACCGCCGCCCGCCCCAATCGCTTCAGCACGGCCGCACCTCCAACCAAGGCTAGCTATGCAATCGGTCCCGCTTCTTTCAAAGAAACCATCTCAGCGGACGTGGGTCGCTCTCGGCCTCATCACTCGTCTTCGCCTAGCTTTGGACCGAGAATTGTACGATGGTACTTTATGTCGAGGGCCTTGTATTCGGCTTCCGTCAGGGTCCTCACACGGCTGGGAGGAAGACCCGGCCCTTCGACGGGCACACCGGCGTCGAAGAATCCCTCCTCGAACCCCGGCGGCGAGATGATGATGAGCAGCGTGGCAGGTTCGTCCCCCACGACACGGTAGGTATGGGCCACGTCGCGCGGCACCAGTACGAACGCGCCCTTGGTCGCGAGCAATTTCTGCTCACCAACCTGCAGCACCACCACGCCGTCGACGACGTAGAAGCCCTCCTCCTCGACGGCGTGGCTGTGGAGCGGCGGCCCGTCGCCGGGCGGCTCGGTGAACTCGGCCATCGAGTAGAGGCCGAGCGTGGCGTCGGTTTCGGCCTTCATCGTGAACCGTGCCTCGCCTATCCAGGTCGCGCGGCCCTGGCCGGGCAGCAGCACGACCGCGTTTTTGGGTTTGGTCATGCCTTTACTCCTAGATTTTCACCTGGGTGAGGGCTCGATACTGTCGCCGGTTGAGCCTGGGCAGCCCCGCTAGCTAGGCATGTACCCCCGCTCGGGAAACTGAGCACATTCTACAAGCGGTCTCAGCGTCCGCGCTCGGCCGGGCGAGCGGTCACATTATTGCCAACCCGCCGGACGGCACTTTGATCGAGGACGGTGACGGTCCGATCCTGCTAGACCGGTCAGGTCAACTCGAATCTCTTGACGAGGGGCTCTGAGCTCCGAAAACAGGTGCCTAAGGATTTCAAAAGGGAGTCCTTTTGAAGGATCGTGAATTGACACCCCGGTAAGATCAGTTGCCGACCCACCCTTTTGGAGGGGGCATCACAATCGAGGCCTAGTCACAGTCCGCATTCTCGCAAGGCCACACAGTTCTCTGGGCTAAAGGCTACCGGCACCACCTACCAAGGTGCCTTCCGAACCTATCCAAATGCTCTCCGGACTAACATAACGAGTGGTACAAAGATTGGGGCAGGTCAAATGATCGATCCGAACAACGCCAGCACCAACGCGACCTTACCGACCCGCGTTAGCAACCCGCACAAGCGGGGCCTGCGCGGACGCAGTTTGGGTAACCAGCGGCGGCGGCTAGACTCTGTGCTCTGAAGAACCATCGTCGTACTCAGTCTATTAATCTGTTCCAATGCGCGTGCGAGTGTTTCGCGCTGACGGTACAAACTGTGTAATCTGTCCTGGAAGTGGTCGAACCGGCCGCAGCGGTCTCCACCGTGCTCGGCTTTTCTGAACAGGCCCTCGATGTCGTTGACCACGGACCACGGTGCACCGCCGTAAGCGGCCTGGCTGGTGTCAAAATGGCAAAGTGCCGGGATATTTATCCGGACCGACCCATTCGCCACCGGAACATAATTCGACCTGAGGAGCTTATACGTGGCAACCAGAGGCGACACAATTCCAGACGAGGCCGACGGCCGATTGGACCCGCTCTCCGCCGACGATATCAGACACATGCAGAGCGACTTCGAGTCGATCCCTTCGCATCGCTTGATGCAGAACGCGGTGACGCAGCATGACGTCAACGAAATCGCCCTTGACCGAGAGCTCGTCACCGGCGCGACGCACACATACTCACAGGTAATCGACGACTGGTCGCCCACGAACCAGAAGCAGTCGGGTCGCTGCTGGTTGTTCGCAGGACTCAACCTGCTCCGTGTCGACACCATGAAAGTGATGAACGTCAAGGAGTTCGAGTTCAGCCAGAACTACATGATGTACTGGGATAAGCTGGAGCGGTCCAATTTCTTCCTTGAGGCCATCATCGAGACGGCCGACAGACCCGCCGACGACCGCGTCGTATCATGGCTGCTCGACGCCCCTACCCCAGACGCCGGCCAGTGGGACATGTTCGTCAATCTCGTCAAGAAGCACGGCGTCGTTCCCAAGGCCGCGATGCCGGAAACCGAGAGCTCAGGCAACACGATGCGCATGAACTCGATCCTCTACTATCAGCTGAGACAAGGGGCCAAGCAGATTCGTGACCTTTATGCCGCCGAGGCCGGAATCGACGAGATGCGGGGAATCAAACGCGAAGCCCTAAACGTGGTCCACCGAGTGCTTCGCATCCATCTGGGCACCCCCCCGACCAACTTTGACTTCCAATGGAATGACAAGGACGGACAGTTCCATCGTGACCTCGGCATTACGCCGTTGGAGTTCGCCGAAAAGTATATCTCGACTCCTTACGACGAGTACGTATGCCTCGTCAACGATCCCAGGAAGACCAGCCCCATCGGGCGCACCTTCACCATTGGGTACCTCGGCAACGTCGTCGGCAGCACGCCGGTAAAGTATCTGAACATCGACGTCGACCTCATGAAAGGGATCACTCAGCGATTGCTTACCGAGAATCAGCCGGTCTGGATGGGCTGCGACACGGGTAAGCAGTCACACCGAGACCTCGGTCTATGGGACGCCGAGCTCTTCAACTACCCCGGCGTATATCAGTCCGAGTTTTCCCTGGATAAAGCGTCGAGACTCGAATTCGGTCAGAGCCAGATGACCCACGCCATGCTCTTTACCGGTCTGGACGTCGTCGACGGGAACCCACGACACTGGCGGGTGGAGAATAGCGAGGGCGACTCTGTCGGAGACAAGGGTTTCTACCAGATGAACGACTCCTGGTTCGACGAGTATATGTACGAGATCGCCGCGCCGAAGAGTTATCTGCCGGCGGAATTGCAGCAGGCGTTCGACGCCGACCCCATAGTCCTGCCCCCATGGGACCCAATGGGAGCGCTCGCGCGCTAGAATCGTCCAGAAATGCATGACCTGACGAAGGCCATGGAAACGTTCATCTGGGTCGGTGACACTACAGCATGCGTCAGGTTGTGTCCTCGAATGGAGCATGTAGAGGGCCCTTTTTGAACGACAAATGCCCTCAGTCCGAAAAGGCTGAGGGCATTTCGTGTTTCTGGTGGAGACGGGGGGGCCTGCATCGCCCCATTCTCGCTCATTGCTTCGTGAGAGAGTCGGCTACGTCGTTCCGGCGCTTTGAACGGGTAAGTTACGTGTCCGCAAGCCAGACACAGTAGAAACTCACCGTAAATGTCGCCGTCACGGTAGCGGCTGCCACGGCACCTGGGACAGGAGCTGTACCACGTGTTCGCGGTGTTCGCGCCTGGTTGGTTTGTCATATTGCCTTTCCCTCTTGAGCCTGACCGATCCAGGACCGGAGTCGATAGTTTCGCGGGAACCGGCCGGGCTCGACTCCCCCAAAGGGGTGATGGCGGGGGTGAAAAGTGGGTGAGGCCGGATTTCAAATGAGGCTCCAGACTCGTTTCAACGTGGCCGAACCGGGCTCGCCGGGCCGAGAACACCTTGTGCCCCGTGATACCATTTGCCCCTATTCGAGTTGCTTCGCGGACACCTGTATGTGAGTGTTTGAGAGAGGTAGGGGACATGCCCGAATGGTGGCTAGAAGCGGTGTTGCCGGGTGTGGTGTTCACAACGCTCTTCATTGTTTGGGTGGCACTTCCGGCCCGTTCCGGGGAGAATGACCTCGGCTCCAAGCTACGCAGGCTCATCGGGGGCCGCTAGCTCATGGAGCGACTGGACCGCGGGAGCTTTCGCCTTCCGGCCTTCACGCTGAGTTCCGGCGTCGCCAAAAAGAGGCTGGTGGGCCTGACGCTCATGGCCGTCATTCTCGGCCTGTTTTTCGCCTTCAACCGTTTCCCCAAACTGGACATCGTCCAGGGCGACCTGAACGCCGTATCCGGGGCTGTCGTCGAATGCTTCCAAGGCTTTTGTATTGAGCGCGACCCCGACACGTCTTTCGTCGCGCGCTGGGTAGATTTTTCGGTTACTTACCTGCGGCTCGTCACGGTAGGTATGACCTTCGCGTTTCTCATGGCGGGGCTGGCCGAGGCGTTTCTCTTCCCGCCCGGGTCGCGGCTGTGGTCCGGCGGCGGCGTCCTCGGCAGGACGCTCAAGGGCGCGGCGCTGGGTCCGCTTATGAACCTGTGCTCCGCCTGCATCGTCCCGGTCTCTTCGGCGCTCAGGCGTAGCGGCGCGGGCATTGAGGGCACCATCGCCCTGGTGCAGGGTTCGTCCACCATGAATATCCCGGCCCTGTCGATGAGCGCTCTCATATTTGCGCCCCTTCTCGGTGGCAGCCGGGTGGTTATGAGCGTGGTCGGTGCCCTGGCCATTGGGCCAGCTGTGGCCTGGATAGCCCGGCGTGGTCATGAGGGGGCCGCCGAAGAGGCGTCGGAGGCCGCCCAAGAACTTCAGAACATGGTCATGGGCGAGGATCTCGCCCAGCCCTGGGGCGAGGCCATGCGTGAAGGCTTTAGGGAGTTCGCCCGGTCGAGCGTCACATACTTTTTCAGGCTTGGCCCGATCATGGCGGCGGCGGGGTTCGCCAGCGGCCTGGTCATCCAGTTCATCGACCCCGACAGGGTCGGCACGTTGGTGGGCAACGACTTCGGGGGCGTGCTAATAGCCGCGACCCTGGGCATTCTCATAAACGTACCGCTTATGTTCGAGATTCCGCTCGTCGCGCTCCTGCTGTTGCTGGGCATGGGCGTGGCTCCGGCTGCGGCGCTGCTGTTCGCGGCGGCGGCGGGCGGGCCCGTTACCTTCTGGGGACTTTCCAGGATCATGCCCATGCGAGCGATGGCCGGGTTCATATCTCTAACGTGGCTGGTGGCGGTAGCGGGAGGCCTGGTAGTGCTGGTCGCTGCCCTCAGCTTCCCCGCGCTCGACTGGGGGTTCCGCCCCACCGACGATGCCGTCGAGTACCGCGCCGCCGAACGCACCGACGGGCCTTTATGGCAGGCGCTGGAAGAAGAAGGCCCCGCCACGACCGAGTAGATCATCGACCCGGCGAAAGGAGCCCTAGTATAAAAAAGAGCAAGACAGCGCCGTGGATGCCCGCAGCCGAATATGGGCGCTCTCTCCCGGTCTTCACCGTAAATTTACTGGTGACTGATGTGGTGAGAGGGGTGGAGTTCTACCGGAACGTGTTGGGCGCCGAGTGCCAGTTCTTCGATGAGGATTACGCAGCGATGACCGTGCACGGCGCTGATGTCATGCTGCACGCTGACCATGCCTACGACGCGCACCCCTGGTCCGGTCCGTTGAGTGCCGGTGAGCGCCGGGGCCTGGGAGCCGAGATGCGCATTTTCGGCTTGGACCCCGACGCGGTGGAGGCGGCCGCCAGAAAGTTCGGCTCGGTCGTCGTGCAGACTACGCAGAACAAGCCTCATGGCTGGCGAGAAGTCATGGTGGCCGACCCCGACGGCTACGTCTGGGCCGTGGGAGTAGCTACTTAGACCGCCAGTGTTTTTATCATGCGGGCAATCCGGCCGTGACAACGTCACTGGTCCAATAGAGAGACACAGGCGTCGTTGAAAAACCTTTTTCGGTCCTCGTTCGTTTTCGTACTGGTCCTTGTCGCCGTGGCAGCGGCCTGCACTGGCGGCGAAGAAGAGATCGACACAACCCAGGTCTTCACCGCTGTGGACTACGCCTTCCAGGGCCCCGACACGGTCCCGGCGGGTTGGACAGAACTGCGCATCGCCAATATCGGACGGGAACTCCACCACGCCCAGCTAGTGAGCCTGCCCGACGGTGTGAGCGCAGCCGGGCTATTGGCCACTCTGGGGGCGGCCGAGCCAGACCCGGATTTACTGGCTTCACTCACGTTCGCCGGTGGCCCCAGCGCCGCAGCGCCCGGTACGGCCACAAGCGCCTACGCGAAACTTGAAGTCGGCGAGTACCTGCTTATCTGTGCCATTCCCACGCCACAAGGCGTGCCGCACTACGCCCTGGGGATGTTCAAGGCCTTGACCGTGACAGCCAACCCCGAGCCAGCCGAGCCGCCGGAGTCAGACCTGTCGGTGAATATCGTCGACTTTGGGTTTGAACTTTCCGGGCAGGTCGAGGCCGGTACGCACACGTTCAGGGTCACCAACTCCGGGCCGCAGAACCACGAGGCCTTTCTAGTCGAACTGAGTCGGGCAGCCACTGTGGACGACTTCCTCGCTGCTGTGGCCCCCGGCGCATCGGCCGACGCGTCGCCCCCAGGCAACCCGGTCGGGGGCGTGCAGGCTATTGGGGCGGGAGATGAGGGTTACTTCACCTCGACGTTCGTGTCTAACCGGCGCTACGTGTTGCTGTGCTTCGTCGAGGACACGGAATCCGGCTTGCCCCACTTCGCGCAGGGCATGGTGCGCGAGTTCACCGTCCAGTAGGCCCGGGCGTGTGTCGGACGCCAGAAGCCTCAGGGGCTGCGGTAGACCATCACCCCGTCTACCAGCGGCGGCTCGACCACCCGGCCGCCCACCGCCCACACGCCGCCGTCGGGGTCTATCCACACGGTGTGGAACGCTTCCGAAAGCGTTATCCCCGTCTCGACACGTTCCCATGACCCGCCATCCCAGCGGGCAACGGTGCCTCCGACGCCCACGGCGTAGCCAACGCGTTCAGCCATGCGCACGCCAATAATGTGCGGCGTGCCCTCGGGGGTGATGTCGGCCCACTCTTTGCCGTCGTACTCCAGCAGCCGACCGTTCGCACCTGAGCCACCGACTGCCACGATCACGTCTGAGTTGCCGTGCACCGTGAACAGGCTTCGTGCGGTCTCGGTCGCCGTTCGCGTGACTTGACCGTCTTGGAAGCGCAGGGCCACCCCGCCGGTGCCGATCACCCAGACGTCGTCGGCCGACGGCCCCCAGACCTTGAACATGGAGTGGGCCTCGGCCAGGTCTGCCGGGAAGCCCTCGGCGTCGCTCCAGCGCCCACCGTCGTAGCGCCACACGAACGCACCGTCGGACACGTTGCCGCCTACCGCCCAGAGATTATCGGGCGCCGTTCCCCAAATGCCGAATACGGTTCCCCGGCCGGGCGTTTCCATCAGGTCGAGACGATCCCCCTCTCGGCGCAGGATCATGCCGTTCTGCCCGCCTAAGTACACAGGCCCATCTGGAAAACCGAACACCCACCAAAGGTCCCCGGTGCGGCCGGTCTGAATACGCGACCATGCCGTTCCGTCGTAGTGGAACACCAGTGGCCCCGTGCCGTCTTTCGGGTCAGCGCCGACGGCCCAGATGTCGTCTGTGTCCGTGCCCCAAATGGAGATGAGCGCGGCGGGGAGCCCGGCGTCTACGACAGTCCACCGGCCCGTCTCGTCTATCGGGCCGCCGCCCCCAGAACAGGCTGCGGCCAGGGCCATGATGATTGGCAGCCAGACAAACGGGGCGGCTTTCAGTTGGGAGAGTCGGGTCATCGGGAACTTGCCTATGCCGAGGTGTTTATTTCGATTGGCCGACGTCGGCGACGCTTGCGCGCCGGGCGGGGCGAGCGGCCTTCGGCAACATTGTCGCGTGCCCGGTCCCACATGCGGCAAAACGAGCACACCTCCGTCGTGGTGGCCTGGCCGCACTGGAGGCACTCGCGTAGCTCGTGGTCGTCCGTGTCGGCTAATCCAAGAGCGGGCTGCACCTTTTCAATGAACTGCAGCAGGAAATTGTGCTTGGTGCCGGGTGAGTGCAGTTCCAGAGCGGCCAACGCCTCTTTGTACCTGATAGATGTCGCACCAAACGCGTTCGGGCACTCCTGCGACTCGTAGTCGATGCCGCT
>Ga0115002_10003605_pt1 | contig 19233 bp, 16 predicted proteins | sample ArcticOcean_MG_C_8_FD_89576 | JGI IMG/M metagenome (GOLD analysis project Ga0115002, IMG submission 89576) | Marine microbial communities from western Arctic Ocean - ArcticOcean_MG_CB11_86 | ecosystem: Environmental > Aquatic > Marine > Oceanic | place: Arctic Ocean: Canada Basin | collected... | reverse complement strand
GTGTACTTGATAAAGGTATGGACACCTAAGTGACCTTTTTTTTGCACGGTCATCTACCAGGCGTACATCCAAAATCGCCCTGAGGTCTGTTTCTCCGTAACTCTGTATTGGACGTCAACAAGCTCGAGGGCCGGCTCATACGGCTTGACAGGTGCAGCGGTTGTGGGCTGGGAAGAATTTCCAGGGGTTGTCGCTCCATGCAGCGGGCCACCCCCCTGCTCCAAACACATCACGTCTATGCCTGCCTCGGCTAGGCTCCATACAAAGGCAGCACCAGATGCACCAGCACCTACGACGAGTACGTCTATAATATCCTTTTTCTGAGCCATCCAAGCCTCCCGCTACCAGGGCATTAGGAATACCTAGGTGCGCATAGTAACAGACCAGTTCCCGCGGTGGCAGCGGCAATCGACGCGGTCGGGTATAAACCGCCCCTGTTCAACGTGTTGCCGAATCCCATCGTTATTTTGAAGTTGTATCGTATTGCTGGTGGGTCCGGTGGATGCGAATAGGTTTATTGACTGGAGCGAGTGGTGCCGTTGTAGAACTCCATGCCTTGATTCGGGAGCTGATCCAGGCGAAGGCGCTTGCCTTCGGGTTATCCCACCGCACTATTGTGATAGATGTAACGGGGTTGTCTTACGAAAAGTCCCAGCCTAGGCAAGGTCTCCACAACCCTACGATTAGGGAATTCATAAGCCACGACGATGTCGCCAATTCTATATACCTGCTCTTGCGAACAGGCCGGAGGCGACGCTACTCCTATCTCGGGAGGCTCCGTCGGCGCGATCAACAGCCCTCAAGATATTACTGTCTGGTATATCTGGATTCTGTGGCGATTACTCTCGGTGACGTACAGACGTCCTTCAGCGTCCAGCTTTACGGAAGTTGGCCCCCAGAAGTAGGGTTCTATCCGAGCCGACTCCTCGTGTGGCGTGTCCACTTCGGAGGTAAGCTCCGGAATAAGCGTGGACGTTTCCCTCTCCAGTTTTTCGTCGGGGTTGGCTTCATAGAATTCGTCGGCCCACTTGGAAAGGGTTGCTTGACCACGCAGCTTGAGGTGAAAGTTTCCCTCGGCATCGAAGACCTGTATTCTTTCGTTGCCCCAGTCGGCCACGTATATGAAGCCATTCTTGTCGACGGTCACGCTGGAAGGGCGGCTTAGCTGGCCATCGCCTTGACCCGATTCGCCGATCGTGGCGAGGAACCTCCCGTCAGGGGAAAACTTCTGGATGCGGTCGTTTCGCCAGTCGGCCACAAAGACATCGCCGTCGGCATCTGCACAGATTCCCCAGGGAAGGTTGAACTCGCCTTCGCCCTCGCCCTTGGCGCCGAAGCTGAACAAGAAGCCTCCCTTCTTGGTGAACTTCTGCACGCGGTTATTGAGGTGGTCTGAGACGTAGACGTCGTCATTTTCGTCGAATGCCAGGCCCGCGGGACCGTTCAGTTGACCGTCTCCCTGGCCTTGAACGCCCCACTTGTCCAGGAAGCCGCCCGACTTGTCGAATATTGTTACGCGATTGTTGTGCTCATCGGCGAGATAGAGCGTATCCTCCCTGTCGAAGGCGAGCGCTGTGGGCCAGACGAAGGCGCCATTGCCAGACCCGTACGAGCCGAAGTCGCCGAAGTAATCGCTGTCGAGGTTGCAGATTCCGATGCGTATGCCATAGGTCTGAAGTGGATTGGTACGGCTGACCACGTATATTCGTCTGTCGATGGATATTGCCAGGTCAACAGGGTTGCTAAAACCTCGGCCCTCCATAGCCGCAATGCCAAGTGTATGACTATACTTCAGTTCAAGAGAGGGTGACATGCCATCGCTTCCATCTTGAGGTCTTTCGAGGAACCAAACATAGCGCAATGCCAGGTCGTTAGCAACATGGCACTTGAAAGATTTGCCACAACGGGCATTCAGGGGGACAATCCCGTGGCACGGCCCACTTGGCAGACTAGGTTTATTTGTCATTCAGAAATCAGGAGATATTCGGATGAAAGTCGGATTCATCGGCGTTGGAAACATCGGCCGTCCCATGGCGGCGCAGGTAATGAAAGCAGGGTTTGAGCTTGTGGTCCACGATATTAAGAGGGAATCCGCCGATTCCCTGACGGCCCTCGGCGCCGAATGGGCAGAGTCTCCCCAGGATGTGGCGGAGCGATGCCAGATTATCTGCGCCTGCTTGCCCGGGCCGACGGAAATGCGGGAAGTCGTGCTCGGCGGGAGAGGAGTGATCCAGGGCATTGGGATTGACGCTATATTCGTGGACCACACGACGAACTCTCCTTTGCTGGTGCGAGAGGTGAAGGAGCTTCTTTCCGAAAGGGGAGCGAAAATGCTGGACGCACCCGTAAGTGGCGGCATGGAGGGCGCGCAAACGCGAGACCTTACCATGCTGGTGGGAGGCGAAAGCGAGACACTGGAAGAGGCCAAACCAGTCCTTGACGCTATGGCAAAGACGGTGATGCATGTAGGAGGGATAGGGGCGGGTTGCGTCTGCAAGGTTATGCACAACTGCGCGGGTTTCTCCCTAAATCTGGCAATGATGGAGTGCCTTACTCTTGGAGCGAAGGCAGGCGTGCCTCCTGACGTGCTTGTGGAGGTCTTCCAGAAGTGTGCGCTGGGCAGTAATTTCGATATCCAGGTACGGCTACCGGACACGATTTTCCGAGGCGACTTCCAGCCCCGCTTTGCCCTCAGCACAGCTCGAAAAGACATGGCCATTGCCACCGAGCTCGCCAGGGCTTACAGCGTGCAGATGAAGCTTACCGATACAACCGAGGCCGAGATGGAAAAAGCAATATCAAGAGGCTGGGGTGGCAGCGATAGTTCGATTTTCCTAACACTGCAAGAGGAGCGGACCGGGGTGCAGATTCGGACTAATGGCCAATCGCGCTGATCCATGCGATCAGGCCATCTGATACTCGGAAGATGAAACGATAAGCCTAAAGACTTCAGCTATTTGCCGTCCGGATGCTTCCGTTGTTTCGTCCTCTCTGGTCAAGTGTCCTTCAAGGATTTTTCGAGTATCTTCAGATATGGGAAGCGGCCCCATCTGATCGAGGCAGATATCTACCACTTCAGAGGGGGACAGGTCACCGCCAGCAAGGTCCGCTAACCTTTGCATGACCCTACGCACTCCGACACTCTGAGGGGCGCCCAGGTAACTGGCAGCGAAGTTGACTCGCTCAGTCAAAGTCCCGCCGTCTATCCACTCGGTGCCCTCGTGCCAGCCTTCGACAGTAGGAGGATTCAGGAGCTCCTGCCCCATGAAGTTCGTGGATAGCGCTACTTGGTGCACATCAATGCTAGGCCATTGAAAAGCCTCCGCAGTCCTGAGGGTCCCCACGACTAGTTCAACCGGGCTTTTTACCCTGGCAAAGCGCACCGAGTCCGACTTGAAGTGTTCGGATGTGAACAGTGTGCGAAGGACTGAGCGGATCTCGTAGCCGGAATCGAAGTAGGTCCGGCCCAGTTGCTCGATCAAAGCCTCACCTTCTTCTGCGATTTCGTCGGCGACGAAGAACTGGTACAGCCGTCGGCAAATAAATTGGGCCGTGGCCGGCTGCTTTACGATGATGTCAATAATTTCCTCGCCGTTGAAGTTTCCGGTCTCCCCCAGAAAGGTCTTCTCGCCATCGTCGTGGTCATGAGCCCGGTACTCGAACTGCCACGCAACGCGGCTGTAGGGCCAAATCGATGCTTTATGGGCCTTGAGGGCCATGTATTCGGCGTTCTCCATCGTCCAGCCAGTAAAGGCACGGGAACATTCCCTAACGTCCTCTTCCGTATAGTTTCCAATTCCCATCGAGAACAGCTCTAACAGCTCTCTGCCAAAGTTCTCGTTGACCGCGTCCCTGTGATTGTCATTGTTGTCCAGCCAGTGGATCATGGCAGGGTCCTTCGACATTTCCACCAGTAGCTTGGGCAGTTTCCCAAGGCCATGGCGACGGAACATCTCGATCTGGCTATGGAGGCTCTTGGGATTGTTCACCTTACGCTCGCCGGTGGCTAAAAGGCTATGCCAAAACAGGGCTATCTTTTCTTCCAGTGGAGCGTCAGTCGTAATCATGCGGTACAGCCAGTTGGCCGCCGCGCTGTCAACTATTCGGAGCTCCGACTGGTCAACGTTGTAACGTCGAATCAAGTCGTCTGGCAATCTGTTTCGATCAGACGGACTCAGAAGCCCTTCTACAAAGGCCTCGTAACCATGCGATGAGTATTCTTCAAGCTCTGCCCGAGTCGCGCCAAAACCTGCGCGACGTAAGAGGTGGGCAAACTGCTCCAGTCTTGAATTCTTGGTAGTCATTTTCCCCTCTGAAACAATGTGGTTGTTGGCGGACTCAATTGATGAGCATTCTCAGAGGCTTAGGTTGCCCTTTGATAGATTTGGATCCTGTGTCGATTACTCTCGGTTACGTACAGCCTGCCCTCGGCATCGAGCTTTACGGACGCGGGTCCCCAGAAAAACTTCTCCGTATGGGAGGACTCTTCGTGAGGATCCCCACCGAATGGAGTCAAGTCCGGCTCCAAGTTCGAATTGGCTCTCGCTTCGGCTTCCTCCACATTGGTGTCCAGAAAGTCTTGCGCCCACTTTGATACGGTCGCCTGTCCGCGAAGCTTGGCGACGAAGTCCCCGTCCTTACTCAGCACTTGGACCCTCTCGTTGCCCCAGTCCGATACGTATAAGTACCCGTCTCTGTCCACGGCAACGCCGGAAGGGTTGATCAACTGACCATCCTCGTGGCCTGTACTACCGTAGCTTCGAAGAAACTCACCCTCGGCCGAAAATTTTTGTATGCGATTATTTCCCCAGTCAGCTACATATATGTCACTGTTGCTATCAACCGCAACGCCCCACGGAAGGCTTAGCTGACCGCTACCTGAGCCTTCGACGCCAAAGGCAGAGATGAACTGTCCGTCTCTGTTAAATTTCTGCACTCGGTGATTTCGATGGTCCGATACCAGTAGGTTGTCCTCACTATCAAACGCCAAGCCCGAGGGACCATTCAGTTGGCCTTCTCCCTCGCCGTAATCGCCCCAGTTTGCGGTGTAAATTCCCTCACCCGTAAATACATTGATCTTGTGTTTGTGTTCATCGCTTACGTAGACGTTGCCAGCGCTGTCAATTGCGATGGCAGATGGCCAGATGAACTGGCCATCGCCTTCGCCGAATCCACCGAAAGTTCCGAAGAATTGACTTTCCAGGTCGTACGTTGTGACTCGGATGCTACGGGTGTCGCCCGGGACGCCCCGGCTCACGGAAAAGAGGCGGTTACCCGCGCCTATCGCCGTGTCCACGGGAAACATGAATCCTCGGCCCTCCATGGTGCAGAGCCCGACAGTATGACTGTAAGTCAGGAAATCGGTCTGACGAATCGATGATGATGCGTTTGCCATATTCCATTACCCGCTGACTGAATTCATTCGAGATAGTTCGAACAGGCCGCTGTACGCGAGGGCTCTATTCCACAATTGAAAACGAGACATCGATCAAGCCCTCTGAAACTCCGGTATGCAGGCGACCAGGCGAAGCATATCTGCAATTTGCTTCCGCACTTCAATATCTGAAGCCTCCGACGCAGGTGAGGACGACTTGTTTTTCCTCGCGAACTCAACCAGGACGCTTTTCGTTTCCGGCGCCGCCTCGATAGCCCCCATCTGGTCCAGGCATTCATTTACGAGATTTTCGTCCTGGATCCCGCCGCAACCTTTAATCATGATGTTTTCGATCATCGCGCTGACGCCTGGCTTCTGCATATCGCCCAATTGTTGGGAGGCGAAATTGATCCTTTCAGTGAGCGAACCTGTATCAATCCACTCGACGCCCTGATGCCATCCTTCCACCGACGGGGGGTTGAGCAGTTGCTGCCCCATATAGGTCATCTGCGCATTTCGCTCGCTGATTTCCCTTTTTGGCACGTCAAATTCCTCCGTAAGCCTGAGGATTCCCGTAACAAACTCCGCAGGGCTTTTGACTTTCGCGTATCTGCAATTCTCGGAACGGAAGAAATTTGAGTTCAGGAGAACCCTGAGCATCGCACGAATGTCGTAGTTGTTTTCGAAATACGCCTCTACCAACGTTTCGATAGCATCGGGGTCGCTCGGCGGCTCGTAGGGCCACTGAGGGACGGGCGGCTCATCGGCCACGAAGAAATTGTACAGATGCCTGGCTATGAACCGTGCGGTCGCCGGCTGCCTGCAGATGATGTCCACTATGTCCTCTCCCTGGAAGTTACCATTCTCTCCAAGGAACGTCTTTTCGCCATCGTCATGGTCTTCGCCTTGAAACTCATACCGCCAGGATATCTTCCCATAGGGCCAGATGGAGTTTCTAACCGCAAGCTGCCTGGTGTACTCCGTATTTGCAACTGTCCAACCGGTGAACGCGCGAGAGCACTCTTTGATGTCCTCTTCGGAGTAGTTTCCGACCCCCAAAGAGAACAGTTCCAGAAGCTCCCTGCCGTAGTTTTCGTTTATCGCCCCATTGTGGTTATCTACATTGTCCAGCCATATGATCATCGCCGGATCCCTTGAGATCTCCAACAACAGCGTCTTGAAGCTGCCCATTCCATGTTTTCTGAACATCTTTAGCTGATCGTTCAGGACCTTCCCCACTGTTACCTTGGCATAGCCGGTAGCAAAAACACTGTGCCAAAAAAGCGTCATCTTCTCTTTAAGGGGGGCGTCCGTGCTCACGAGCCTATACAGCCAGTATGAGCCAGCGCCACCCGATTCAAAGCCCGCCGACTGGTCCGGGTGATAGCGCCTGATGAGCGCTTCGGCCATCGAATTGGGCTGTTTCCGGTCAAGCAATCCTTCGACAATGGCTTCGTAATCTCTTGCGGCGAGCGCTTCAAGCTGCTGCCTGTTGGAACCGAAACCGGCACGTCGCATCAGATGGGCTTTAAGTTGCATGTCCTGACTCATGGGATTCTCCCTATGTGAAAAGCATATGCATTATCTTGGCTCGATTGTATTCAGGAATTCCTTGAATCTTACTACAAAGTGATGAGTATATGAGAGGGTGACCATCTGGAGACGTGCCACAGGTATTGAAACTCCCTCGATCCGGTGGATGGCGGCAGAGATGTCCCAACCTGAGGACCGAGAGAAGGATAGGAATCGCTCGCACTTTGTTGGCGTGAGTAGATCCAGGTGCTTTAGGAATTGCGATTCCAAGTCTGCCAGACCTTTAAATGGATCACGAGATCACAATCTCTTATGCTGGTTTGAAAGTTGAGCTATGACAAAAAACGGCTTGGTTAACTGCTCCATCTGGCTTAATTCTCTGTGAAGGATCCTTGAATCTAGGCACATTTTCCAGCAATAATAATTCCCTGTGATAATATCACTAAAGAAAACTCTAGTTGATCGACACTATTTCAATGTCGAAATTTAACGTCTGACCAGCGAGCGGGTGATTAGCGTCGATCACGACGAAGATGAGTCCCCAATATTTAGGTCTGGGTTTAGTTGGACTCGCTGGCCTTCATGTTGTATATGTGACGAGAATGAGATGCAATTCAATCAGGGAAATTCAGGATGAAAACTATTCCGACACGAAGGGGCAAGGCAGCGCTCGTGAAGCAAGGGCAACACGTTAAGGTAATCAACACGCACGGGCAGCAGGTGGTCGATACCTGGGCGTTCGCGTATCCAGAAATTATCGAGTTCATGTCGATGGAGCACTCGCGGACATCGCTCGCACGAATCATGGCGAACGTAGGCGACAGCATGGTCACCAACCGTAGGCAGCCAATCCTGACCATTGTCGAGGACACCACATCAAGCATTCACGATACGCTGCTTGCGGCGTGTGACCGCTACCGCTATGAGCTTCTGGGCTTCACCGAGTACCACGACAACTGTACAGATAACCTCGCGGCGGCGATGAATGAACTTGGCCTTACTCCGCCAGAAACGCCAAGTCCATGGAACCTGTTCATGAATATACCTGTAGCGTCTGACGGAAGCGTTTCTTTCGCGCCGCCTGAATGCGAGCCAGGAGATTACATACTGCTTCGCGCCGAAATGGACTGCGTAGTGGCCTTCTCTGCCTGTCCGCAAGATGCCGTGCCAGTAAATGGGCTGGCTTGCGAGCCTACCGAAGCCCATTTCGAGATTTTTGGATAATCATGTACAGACTTCTCAATGGCAAACCGTTTCAAATTTCCTGATTGTTCACCCCTCGAGTGTCAGGGGAGATGAATCGCAATATTGGCCCATGCGTTATTACTAAATGCCCTACAGGTGAAGATCAAAGCATCCCACGAGCGGGTTCATAATCTTTAAAGATGTGCTGTCTTAGGAGTTGTAAGTATTCCTGACACGGGCCTTCGACATCATCTATCGAAGCATTCAGCCTTGTTGCAGGCGCTCATAGCAGTTCATCGTTTGTGAAATAAGAGTAAGTTTGCCAACAGTTTCACACTGTGGGAAGATAGCGCCATCCCAGAGGATCACGTATTCAGGGAAATCTCCTTGAACTGGGGAATTCCGGTTTAGAAGAACGATATGACTCTACCTCGCACAATGAACCATGTCGGGATCACCGTCACCGACATCTATGAGGCGGTGGAATGGTATCAGGATGTTTTCGATTGCACTGTCGTGATGGCACCCATTGAGTCGAAAGAAGATGGCAGTCATTTTTCCGGTATCGTGGCAGATATTTTCGGCACCGGCTTCGAATCCTTTCGGATCGCACATCTCTCAACTGCTAACGGCGTGGGTATTGAGCTTTTTCAATTTGGTCAGCCGGAGACCATCCGCCGTGAGGACAATTTCGAGTATTGGAAAACCGGGATATTTCATTTTTGCCTGACCGATCCTGACATAGAAACATTGGCAAGACGCATAGATGAGACCGGCGGCAAACAGCGCTCCAAGGTATGGCAGCTGTGGCCGGACAAACCGTACAAGGTGTGTTATTGCGAGGATCCCTGGGGCAATATCGTCGAGCTCAGCAGTCACAGCTACGAACAGACCTGGGCCAACTTCATTCCGCCCCACGGATCATAGTCGGCCCTTCTAAGTTCAATACCTCAATTCTCAGGTGTTTGAGTCATCATCTTTTTGCCAAATGCACACCATTGTAGAATACATCTAGCTCGAGGTGCCAATTTCGGGATCAGTGCCCTTTTTGAAGCTGGCCTTATTACAGGCGCTCATTGCTGTTCAGGAACTGTGAAATCTTATGAAATCTGAGGCACAGTTCTTCTGTAATCGCCCCCTAATAATAACATCAACGCGAACATCAGGCGAAAACACGCCCGAGTCCTAATTCGCCATAGAAAGGGGCCGCTCCAAGTCGGAGCGGCCCCTTTTTGGTCAGCTGCGTTTAGCCAAGAACTACTACTTGACAATGGTGATGTCGGCTCATATGTATTTACAGAAATATTTGACAGTCTGAGGTTAGTTTATGCCAGTTGTAGGTTTCGATATTAGTACCCGGCGAGTCCTGGCCGATGGCAAGTCATGGGGCGATGTTGGCCCATATGAAGAATTGCTGGGTACGCTTCACTTTGCGATAGATCCGCTTAACGATGCTAACTCAAGAATCACAGACGTAGGGCTTGCGCCGCGAAACGATAAAGGGCTGGTGGAATACACTGCCGACGTTTCCGTGATATTGCCAGTTGACAGATCACGAGGCAGTGGAAAGATGCTTCTCGACGTGGTAAACAGAGGTAATCGCGTTGGCTTACCTGTCTTTAATAGCGGGCCGCGTCTTACAATCAATCCTGATACCCCTGTGGACTACGACGTAGACCTGGGGAATGGGTTTCTGATGCGGGAAGGTTACACCGTTGTGGCCTGTGGTTGGCAGATGGACGCTCCACCGAACAGGCCAGCCCTTATGACATTGCGGGGGCATAGCGTGGATGGGATGACGGGTTGGGTCTACAGTCAGTTGCAATCGCAATCCGATACTCACAACTTCCTACTCTCGGACAAGGGCCATCAGGCGTATCCTGCCGCCGATATGGTGGAGGCTGACGCAATCCTTGAAGTGCGTGACATGCCGGATACCGAAGTGTCTCCTGTCCCGCGCGATGACTGGCGTTTCGGCAGAATTGACGACGAAGGAAACTATGTCTCAGACCCTGACTACATCTGCTCGGAGAAAGGCTTCGAAAAGGGCCGACTGTACCAGGTTGCCTATACAACCAACTGGGTGCCGATTTTAGGACTAAGCTTCGCGGCCTTGCGCGACAGTGTATCGTGGCTGAAATATGGCTCCGACAAGACGCAAAGGCCCATCGAGAATATCAAGCACGCCTATGCCTATGGAATCTCGCAGACGGGACGGTATCTGAGGACTTACATCTACAACGACTTCAATCGGGATGAATCAGACAGGGAAGCCCTGGACGGTATCATCGCCAATGTAGCCGGGGGAATGCGTGGAGAGTTCAACCAGCGTTTGGGTCAGAACTCCAAAGATCGCAACAATATGATGACTCATCTATTCCCCTTCGCCAGCGTACCCCAGACCGATATTGAGACGGAGGAAACGGACTCCCTTCACCGACGGTTCGAAGAGCGTGAATCCCAGGTCAAGGTCATGTACACCAACTCCTCCGCCGAGTATTACAGGGGCGACTCCTCATTCATACACACCGATCCCGATGGCAATCGAGACATAGATATAGCGTCTAACGCCAGGGTATATCTATTCTCAAGCACCCAACATAGCATCGGAAACTGGCCTCCTACCGATACTACAGACAGTATCGAAGGCGTAAGCCGTTCCCAGAACACTCGCAACTTGATTGACTACTCCCCGCTTTTGCGAGCGTGCCTGTTCAACCTCGACAGGTGGGTCAACGAAGGCATCGAGCCACCGCCCAGCAGCCATCCTCGGATTGATGATGGCACAGCAGTACCTCCAGAGATTATCAAGAGGGCCTTTGGGCGCATTCCTGGCGCCAATTATCCTGAGCGCATGGCCGTTCCTCACAGACGAGACTACGCCTTGAAAGAGGATGTGGAGCAGATTCAGAAGATGCCGCCCAGCGTTGGCAAAGCCTTCGGTACGCTGCTGCCAGCGGTAGATGAGGATGGCAACGAGACATCTGGTATCCGCCTGCCGGAAGTCGCTGTTCCTCTGGCCACCTTCACGGGGTGGAATCTGAGACATAAAGACATCGGCGGGGAACGTCAATTTCTTATGTTCGTGGGGACTACCATACCCTTCGCCGCCACCGAAGTTCAGCGAAGAGCATCCGGGGACCCTCGCCCATCCATCGCAGAAAGGTACTCGTCTAAGGACGATTATCTTGGCCGGGTGCGTGAAGAAGGGATAAGGCTTGTAAAACAGCAATACTTGTTAGAAGAAGACATAGAATACTGCGCGGAGCAGGCCGAAAAGTTCTGGGATTACTTCACATCAAATGGAAGGTAGCCAGGCCTCAAAGCCGTATCCACATTAACGTGTACACCCAATCCTAGAATCATGACTACTCACGCAACCATACATTTGAATACACACCAGATGGAGGACCTTTATGCCGGAATTTAGCATTGCGGGAAAGGCGCAGACGGTCCTCGGACCCATAGAGCCCGAGTCCCTGGGTGTAACGCTCACGCATGAGCATCTGCTTATCGATCTGTCCGTGATCCATACCGAACCTGTGCAAGCAAGCGCGAAGGGCTTCTTCCACGAGCCCGTGTCGATCACGAGCTTGGGCTGCATTCGACATTATGGCCAGGCCAATCTCGACAACTCGCAGCTTTTGGACGTTGATACCGCCATCGAGGAGGCCGCTCTGTACAGACAGAACGGCGGGGAAACGCTCGTCGATGCCACGAGCATCGGCATCAAACGCGACCCCCAGGGCCTGGCTCGCATCTCTCGGGCGACTGGTGTGAACGTCGTCATGGGATCTTCTTTTTACGTCGATGTCGCCCACCCGGCGTACATAAACGAAGCGTCCGAGGATGAGCTCGCACAACAGATCGTTAGGGATGTCACGGAGGGAGTAGACGGAACGGGCATCCGCTCCGGCGTTATCGGCGAAGTTGGGTGCTCGTGGCCTTTGACTGACAACGAGCGAAAGGTCTTGCGCGCATCGGCCAAGGCTCAGCGTCTAACCGGCGCCCCGATTCTCATACATCCCGGACGAGACGTCGCCCCTCGAAATCATCGGAGTGCTGGCGGAGGCTGGCGCTGAACTCAGTGCTACGATAATCGGACACCTGGACAGGACCGTGTTCCTCCATTAGACGCTGCAAAAGATCGCCGAGTCAGGCTGCTTTTTGGAGTGGGACCTTTTCGGCCAGGAGCAGTCCCACTATCCGCTCAACCCACATATCGCCATGCCCAACGATTCGAAGCGCATAGACGACATCGCCTGGATATCTTCCCAAGGATTTGGTCGCAAAGTCGTCGTGGCCCACGACAACTGCTCCAAGCACCGCCTGGAGAAGTACGGAGGCCACGGCTACTCCTACTTCATTGCGCACATCGCGCCACGCATGAGGGCGCAGGGCTTCAGTGAGGAGGCCGTACATACGCTGGTCGTCGAAAACCCTAGAGATGCCCTTACTTTCACCGAGCCGCAGTCATCTTAACTGGAAGTTCAGCCGCCCGCACGCATGAACCCTGTTTCGATCACCAATGCAGACAGCTCGCCGTTTCCAACTTTGCGATCAATCGAAACGCCTAGCTGCCGGCGGCAGCGCACCTCTCCGTCCAGTTGCCTTTAATCTGGCGAGTGTTAAGAGAGGATAGGTCTGATGTTACGGCAACGCCGCACCAGCAATGCCAGGCTACCTTCCGTTAGACTTGGAGATAAAATCGATTTGCTCATAGTGACCATTGGCCACAGCCTCAGGATCCACCCCAAGCCAACGGTCGGCAATCGTCGAGTATATGCTACGAAAATCGGTATTGAAATGAAGGTCGCCCTCCAAGTGGTCTTTCTCTTTTAGAGACGGGTACTGTCCATAGAGCCCGCCGTTGACCGATCCACCGAGCACGAGAGAGACTCCACCGGAGCCATGGTCAGTGCCCGCTGAGTTGTCCTGTATTCGTCGGCCAAACTCAGAGAATACGAGAACGAGGACTTCATTCTCCAAGTCGTGTTCTTTCATATCTTCCATGAAGTCGCCCAAAGCATTGGATGTGTCACTCCATAGCTTCGCGTGTGTCTCCAGCTCGGCCGCATGCGTGTCAAAGCTACCGTGCTGCGCATAGAAAACGCGGGTGCCAAAGTCAGCCGTGATCACCTGCGCTATGCTCTTCATCGACTGCGCGATGGGCGTGTCGGCGTATTCGACGGTAGAGGAGTACTTCTTCGACGCCATCCTAAGGGTATCGGCGCCCTTGAGGGCGTCGGCCCCGGTCTGCCCTATGAACTGCGACACTGTATCGTGGGCCATTGCACTGCCGTAGATCTGTGAGAAAGCCTTTAGCGCTAACTCTCGTGCATTTTCCTCTTTGACGTCCGGAAACAGCCCATAGGTTTCAAGATCGCCCACCGATGCCACTGGGACACCCTTACATGAGAGGGCACGAGGAAGCCCGCGTCCGAAGTTCACCCCTGTGAGGACATTCTCAGCTGCAGGGTCAAGCTCCCTTAAGGTGCGACCGAGCCAGCCAGAGCCGCCTATGCCTTCGGACTCAGCTGTATGCCAAATATCCAGCGAACGGAAGTGGGACCTATTGGGATTGGGATATCCGATGCCGTTGAGGACGGCGACCTTCCCTTCATCCCAGAGCTTCTTGATAGGGGCCATGCTCGGATTGAAGCCTAGCTCGTCGTCGAGCTTGAGAACCTGATCCTGTTCAATCCTGACGTCTTGCCGCCAGTCATAGTACAGGTCGCTGCTATAGGGCACCACTGTGTTCAGGGCGTCGTTGCCGCCGCTAAGTTGAACGACCACGACCGACCGTTCCGATTTCGCAGATGTCATTCTCTTACTCCCCAATTAACTGAGTGTTTCTTCTGACTTTCGTATCGATAGACTACCTTGGCTTTCTTCAATAGAACGACAGACCTACCATGTCGTCTGTATTCAGGAAGCGCGCTCAAATACTTGTATCCTGTGGCGGTTCTCTTCGGTAACGTAAAGTCGACCGGCATCGTCAAGAAACACGGAAATCGGCCCCCAAAAAAGCTTTTCTATATGAGATGACTCTTCGTGCGGGTCGTCGTTGAAAAACTCTATCTCAGGCTCCAAGTTGGCCCTCATACGCGCTTCCGCCTCCTCTACGTTGACCCTAAGAAAATCCTCGGCCCAAGTCGAGTTCGTCGCCTCACCCCTCAACTTCTGCACGAACAAGCCTTCAGAGTTAAATATCTGTACGCGCTCGTTGCCCCAGTCGGCGACGTAAATGTAACCGTCGGCATCAACCGCGACGCCGGCCGGTCTCACAAACTGACCGTTCTCGCGTCCTGTTCCACCGTATTGGGCAACAAACTGTCCATCGGGAGAAAATCTCTGTACGCGGTCATTGCCCCAGTCGGCGACGAATATCTCTCCATCAGCGTTGGTTGCCAGGCCCCAAGGCAGGTCGAACTCCCCCTTGCCGTCGCCGGAGGTGCCGAAAGCCGATAGAAACGTTCCGTCCTTCGTGAACCTCTGGATCCGGTGGTTCCAGGTATCAGACACCAGTATGTTATTATCCGAGTCGAAAACGATGCCCGAGGGTCCGTTAAGCTCTCCCTCACCGCCGCCCCGAATACCCCATTTGGACACGAATTCGCCAGACGCAGTGAAGATCATAATTCGGTGAAGCTGCTCGTCGCTCACGTATACTCGATCTTCAGCGTCGGTGGCCACACCACAGGGCCAGAGGAACTCTCCGTCGCCGTCGCCCTTCGCACCAAACACACCAAAATACTCACCTTCTGCATTGAGCACCGTGACTCTGAGGGTGTCAGCGGGTGCCCGTTCCGATGACCGACTTACTACGTAGATGCGGCCATCTCTGGACATCGCGGCATCCATCGGATAGTAAAAGCCGCGGCCGCGCATTGTTGTCATTCCAACTGTGCCGCTGTACTTAAGGAACTGGGTCTGTTCGAGTTTTGCAGTGGTCATCGTCCCTCCTTTTTGAAGTAGGCCTCCCATTCACTTCCAAGTCTTTTGAAGCAGGCAGGCTGTGTCGAGCGTGTCGTCGAAGGATGCCTCAGTCGCCGCATCAGGCACGCTGGAATTCGGGACTGGCGGCGATCAACTGGACGACACCGGCTATACGGCGCTTGACATCTTCGCTGACATCATGACCTTCAAAATGAATATCCCCTTCCTCCGCGGCGTACTCTACGAGTCTCGACCGTGTATCTTCATGGACCGAGATAGCACCTAAATGGTCCAGGCAGAGATCAACCAAACGATCGGGCGCTAAAACGGCACCGTTGTCGGCGGTCAGAAGTCGCATAAGCGCCTGTGAGCCAGGGGTACCAGTATCGCCCAGCTCCTCAGTCGCGAAATTCATTCTCTCAACCAACGCTCCAGTGTCGATCCAAGCCAAACCTCCATCCCAACCTTCGACCGAAGGAGGGTTGCTCAACGTCTGGCCCATGAACTCCATTCGCATTCTCTTTTCAATCGTGTCATAGCGTGGCCGATCCATCGTCTCTGTCAGTCGAAGAACCCCCGTCACAAGCTCTGAGGGGCTTTTAACCTTCTGGTACCAGCAACTCTCTGACTTGAAGAAGTCAGAGTTGAATAGCACCCGCAACATTGAGCGTATGTCGTAATCGTTGTCGAAATAGGCCTGGGACAGGACATTAATGGCCTCCGGATCTCGTGGGGGCTGGTACGGCCACTGAGGCACGGGTGGCTCATCGGCCACAAAGAAGTGGTACATGTGTCTGGATATGAACCTTGCGGTTGCTTCCTGTTGGCAGATAATGTCTATAACGTCGTCGCCATTGAATTTGCCCGTCTGACCCAAAAAAACCTTCTCACCGTCATCATGGTCCTCTGGGCGGAACTCGAAGTGCCACGAGATGCGACCATAGGGCCAGTCGGAGTCCCTATTCGATCGCAGTTCCATATACTCACGATTTCCGATCGTCCAGCCGGTAAAAGCGCGGGCACATTCCTTTACGTCATCTTCCGTATAGTTTCCTACACCCATCGAGAAGAGTTCCAGGAGCTCTCTACCGAAGTTTTCGTTGATGGCTTCTTTGTGGTTTTGTTGGTTATCCAGCCATATGATCATGGCGGGATCCTTTGACAGCTCAAGTAGCAGGGTACTCAGGCTTCCCATAGCGTAGCGTCTGAACATTCTAATCTGATCGGAGAGCGGTTTGGCGTTAATAACCTTGGGATAGCCAGTTGCGAAAATGCCATGCCAGAACAGAGTCATCTTCTCCAGGAGTGGAGCGCTAGTGGTCGTCATTCGGTACAGCCATGCGTCTTTCCCGCTTCCTCCCAATAACATACTAGACTCATCCGGATGGAACCTGCGAATAAGGTATTCGGGCATGCTGATAGGGTTACTGGTATCCAGCAATCGCGCGACGGTCGCCTCATATCCGTCGCGAGCGTATGTTTCGAGTTCTTCACGAGTTGCGCCGAATCCCGCTCGACGCATCAGGTGGGCCAGTAGTTGTAATGTGGAATTCGCCATGTCATCACCTCTTGTGCCCAAGGTATTGCATGGAGTTTATTATAGGAACCGTCGCAAATCAATTGAGGCTCGAAAACCTAATTCAATTGTGGCTTTGGTCAGGGTACGAAAAAACTGGTTAGCAGTTGACACTTGCCCTATCGATTAACCCACAGATGCTAAGGCGGACGAACGGGTCAGTCGACGTGGCTTTCGCTTCGGAGTTGTACAACTGAATACCTATAACACCCTTTTCTACAGAATCCGATGGCTCCAGGCTCAGCGGACTTGCTTCCCATCAGGCCGCCGCTTAAGTCGAACGGGCTGACTCTCGTGGCGAAAATACCGTATCATGCCCGACATGAATCTTAGGAGGCGAACGTGACAGTCAACACGGCTAAGCAGAAGATGTTGAACGGTGAGCCCGCTATAGGCGTGGAGGTAAATCTTGGGTCACCGCTATCGGCGGAGCTACTCTCTCCCCTGGGATTCGACTTCATACTGGTCGACAACCAGCATGGGGCTTGGGAGGACGAAGGCTCCATGTATGCCTTCAGGAGCATTGGCCTGGGAACAGCCATGCCGATGGCCCGTGTCCGTAGAAACGAGTTCGGTGCCATCGGACGCCTCCTCGACAGGGGAGCAATGGGGATCGTCGTGCCCATGGTCAACTCAGTTGAAGAGGCGAAGGCGGCTGCAGAGGCCACCAGGTATCCGCCTATTGGCGGGCGCTCCGGAGGGGCATTCGGTACGGGGTTCCTTGGTCCCGACTACATGAGTTGGGCCAACGACGAGATATTCGTGGCGATTCAGATCGAATCTGTACGGGCAGCGGAGCAGGCTGAACAGATCCTGGCCGTTGATGGCATCGACGGATGTTGGATTGGGCCGGGCGACCTAAGCATGTCCATGGGGGTAGACCTGGCCACGGAAAAGGGCAGAGAGGCCCATGAGGCCCTGATATTACAGGTATTTGAGGCCTGTAAGAGAGTCAACAAGATCCCCGGCATATACACTCCCAGCGCCTCAGAAGCACTGAGACGCGCCGACCAAGGAGGGCTCTTCATGACGTCGGGTGGCGACGGGCCCTGGGTAGTTGAAGGGGCCAAGGAGACGCTGAGACAGCTAGGTCGGCTGGACTGACGCCGCCGGATTGATTGCCGATCTTTGTTCCAGATATGGTGAAAACGAGAAACGATTCCCTTAAGAAGCACCCATCGCCTGTTTTCGGCAGAAGTCTGACGTCAATACCAACCTTTAGTGCGCTCGCCAATCGCGACTTCAGATTGATGTGGTCGTCGAATGTATTGTCGTATAACGCGCGCTGGATGCAGATGTTCATTCTGACCCTGTTCGTACTGGAACGAACGGGATCACCGTTCTTTGTCGCACTGGTCGGCTTTTTCGGAATGGTGTCGATGCTGGTGCTTGGGCTGTTCGGCGGCCTCCTGGCAGACAAAGTTTCACGCAAGCATTTACTTATCGCGACTCAAACGGCGAATTTGGTTGCCGGCTTGGCAATGATGATTCTGCTATTCGCGGAGATCGGACTCGCATACAGATTTCTCCCGTTCTGGTTTGCATACGTTATTTTGCTAGTTTCCGGAACAGGGTGGGCTCTCGATATGCCTTCACGCAGATCGATAGTGTTTGATCTGCTTGGCAAAGAGCAAGTGACAAAAGGAATTGCCACTGACTCAATAGGCATGCACTCCAGCATGATGCTCGGGCCGATTCTTGCGGGCGTCCTAACGTCCTCGATCGGATTTAGCGGTGGATACTTGGTCATCACGGCGTTCTATTTTGTATCGGTGGTTTTGATGGCACTTGTTAGGGTGCCAAAGTCAAAGTCCACGATTGAACGATCAGACATTACCAGAAATTTGATGGAAGGATTCAAGTACGTAAGGCAAAACGAGACAATTCTGGCCACGGTCCTTATAACCATACTCATGAACGTACTGTTATTCCCTTACCAGCAGATGGTTCCTATTATCGCGACAACGGTTCTTCGCATTGAACCATGGCAAATAGGATTCCTAATGGGTGCGCAGGGGGTTGGTTCGCTTGCCGGGGGAATTATGATTGCCTCCGCATCGAACATTCGCAATCATGGACGTATTTATCTCTATGGCTCTCTCCTTGCACTAAGCATGGTGCTCTTGTTCTCGTTTTCCAACTGGTACTCCTTGTCGCTTTCGTTACTCATAATACTGGGACTTGGTTCGGCAGGATTTGGCACTATGCAGTCCACGATCATCATTTTGGTGGCCAAAGACGAGATGCGAAGCCGCGCGCTTGGGGTGTTAACCTTTGCGATTGGAACGGGACCGATCGGCGCATTGATTATCGGTTCAGTCGCGGAAAGCATAGGCCCGCAGAATGCGATTGGCATCAACGCGATAGCAGGGCTTCTGACGGTCGGACTGGTGGGACTTCTATTCTCGTCCCTGAGGAAAGAGATCACCGAGGACAGCCCCTCAGAGGGAGAACCTGCCTCGACACCTTCCAATCAATCATCCGTTGAAGGAGGGAGAGAGTAGGTGTATTGGATAAGGGATTAAGCCCAACCACTGCCAGAAGGACTTGGGCCACCATGCACGTGGCGTTTAAGGCGGCAGTGCAATGGGACTTAATCCGAAGAAACCCATGTGACAATTTAAAG
>Ga0115002_10003604_pt1 | contig 19235 bp, 17 predicted proteins | sample ArcticOcean_MG_C_8_FD_89576 | JGI IMG/M metagenome (GOLD analysis project Ga0115002, IMG submission 89576) | Marine microbial communities from western Arctic Ocean - ArcticOcean_MG_CB11_86 | ecosystem: Environmental > Aquatic > Marine > Oceanic | place: Arctic Ocean: Canada Basin | collected... | reverse complement strand
GGCGGAGGACGCCGTGCGCGCGGGCTCCGTCAATGTCGTGCTGACCGACGAGGCCCAGGGACCGGACCGTGCGGCGGTGCCGATGATTCTGGCGACCGGCGCGGTCCACGGCCATCTCGTGAAACAGGACCTGCGGACCTTCACCTCGCTCCTCGTGCGCGCGGCGGCCTGCATGGATGTCCACAATCTCGCCGTCCTGATCGGCGTGGGCGCCACCACGGTCAATCCCTATCTCGCCGAATCGAGCATCGCCGGGCGGCATGAGCGCGGCCTCTTCGGCGATCGGTCCCTGGCCGACTGTGTCGCGTTCTACAAGGAAGCGATGAATCAGGGGCTCCTGAAGATCATGTCCAAGATGGGCATCGCCGTGATCAGCTCCTATCGCGGCGGCTACAATTTCGAGGCCGTGGGCCTGTCGCGCACCCTGGTCGCCGAGTTCTTTCCCGGCATGCCGTCCCGGGTTTCCGGTGTCGGCCTCTCGGGCATCCAGCTCAAGGTGCGCGAACAGCATGCCCTGGCCTGGGCCGAGGGCGCGGTGCCCCTGCCCATCGGCGGCTTCTATCGCTATCGCCGGGGCGGCGAGACCCATGCCTTCGAGGGCGATCTGATTCACACCCTGCAGGCCGCCTGCGCCACCGATTCCTTCGCTGGTTTCAAGAAATATTCGGCCGCCCTGCGCAAACAACCGCCGACCCAGCTGCGCGATTTGCTGGAATTCTCCCCGGATGCTGAACCGATCGGGATCGACGCGGTCGAATCGATCACCGCGATCCGGAAGCGCTTCGTCACCCCGGGCATGTCCCTGGGCGCCCTGGGGCCGGAGGCGCACGAGACTCTGACCATCGCCATGAACCGCATCGGCGCCAAATCGAATTCGGGCGAGGGCGGCGAGGGCCCCGAACGCTATCGGCCGCGCCCGAATGGCGACAATGCCAATTCGCCGATCAAGCAGATCGCCTCGGGCCGTTTCGGCGTGACCGCCGAATATCTCAACAATTGCCGCGAGATCGAGATCAAGGTTGCCCAGGGCGCGAAGCCTGGTGAGGGTGGCCAGCTGCCCGGCTTCAAGGTGACGGCCGAGATCGCCCGCCTGCGCCATGCGACCGAGGGGGTGATGCTGATTTCGCCGCCGCCCCATCACGACATCTATTCGATCGAGGATCTGGCCCAGCTCATCTACGACCTCAAGCAGACCAACCCGGATGCCGAGGTCTGCGTGAAGCTGGTCGCGCGCTCGGGCATCGGCACGATCGCGGCCGGCGTCGCCAAGGCCAAGGCCGACGTCATTCTGGTCTCCGGCCATACCGGCGGCACCGGGGCCAGCCCGCTGTCCAGCATCAAGCATGCCGGCGTGCCCTGGGAAATGGGCCTCTCCGAGGTCCATCAGGTGCTCACCCTCAACCGGCTGCGCCACCGGGTCCGGCTGCGCGTCGACGGCGGCATCAAGACCGGCCGCGATATCGTCATCGCCGCCCTGATGGGGGCCGAGGAATTCGGCGTCGGCACGGCCGCCCTGGTCGCCATGGGCTGCCTGCTGGTACGTCAGTGCCATTCCAACACCTGCCCGGTCGGCATCTGCACCCAGGATCCGGCCTTGCGCGAGATGTTCGGCGGCAGCCCCGAGAAGGTCGTCAATCTGTTCAGCTTCCTCGCCGAGGAGGTACGCGAGATCCTCGCCGGTCTGGGCGCGTCCTCGATCAACGAGGTGATCGGCCGCACCGATCTGCTGTTCCAGGTCAGCCGCGGCAGCGCCCATCTCGACGACCTCGACCTCAATTCCCTGTTGGCCCAGGCCGATGCGGGTGAGGAGGCGCGTTATTGCACGAGGGTCGGGCGCAACGAGGTCGCCGATACTCTCGACGCCAAGATGATCGAGGATGCACGCTCGGCGCTCGACGACGGCGAGAAGATGCAGCTCACCTACAGCGTGCGGAATACGCATCGGGCGGTGGGCACGCGCCTTTCCTCGATGATCGTCCGGCGCTTCGGCCAGGCCAGCCTGCCGGAGGATCAGATCACCGTCCGCCTGCGCGGCTCGGCCGGCCAGTCGCTCGGCGCCTTCGCCGTGCGCGGCCTGACGCTCGAGGTCTTCGGCGACGCCAACGACTATGTCGGCAAGGGCCTGTCGGGCGGAATCGTCGTGATCCGCCCGGTGACCTCCAGCCTGTTGCCGACCAACGAGAACACGATCATCGGCAACACCGTGCTCTACGGCGCCACGGCCGGCCGCCTGTTCGCCGCCGGCCAGGCGGGCGAGCGATTCGCCGTGCGCAATTCGGGTGTCGATGCGGTGGTCGAGGGCTGCGGCGCCAACGGCTGCGAATACATGACCGGCGGCACGGTCGTCGTGCTGGGCTCCGTCGGTGACAATTTCGCGGCCGGCATGACCGGCGGCATGGCCTTCGTCTACGACGCCGACGGCCGGCTCGAGGAGCATCTCAACGACGAGACCGTCTTCGCCCAGCCGATCCGCAGTGCCCATTGGGAAGGTGTCTGCCGCTCCCTGGTCGAGGAGCATCTGAGGCGCACCCAGTCCGCCTGGGCGCGCAACCTGCTCGCCCATTGGGATCGCGAACTCCCGCGCTTCCGCCAGGTCGTGCCGCGCGAGATGGTGGCGCGCCTGTCCCGGGCGTTGGACGATCAGCCCGTCGCCGTGGCGGGCGAATAGCCCAGGGCGCGGATGGCCCCCCTTCGCTACGCGCCGAGAAGCAGTATGTAATCGAAGAGGTTAGTAGAAGGCGGGCGACAGGAACTCGTAAGTGCTGGCCGCTCGGCATTTGTAGCACCAGATGCGGATGACGCCGCCGAACAGGTCGACGCAGCGGTTGTCGAGGTGCAGGGAACAGCCGTTTTCGTTGGCCGGACATTCGTAATAGTCCGGCGATGTCACCGATTCGACGGAATAGTTGAGGGGCGGGGTTTGGGATTGGGTGCGTTCGATCTCGCGCAGACAGATCCGGTAGAACGCGTTATGGCCGAAATTCCGGGTCAGGGTGACCGCGCCGTCGTTGACCTCACCAATGGGCACCATCTTTGGCGTCCTCGGCGGTCCCGACCCCCGGGGCCAGGCCCAGGGTGCGTATCACGGCAATAATTGCGATAGTGGCGCGCATCGCCTGTCCCCCTTGCGGATCGCGCCGCCCGCATCCCGGACGACGGCGATGAGCATAGTCCAAGGGCGGCCGGGGCAAAATCTCGACCCGCCGCTCGTCAAACCCGTTTCGCTGCCATCGCCCACACGGCTACACTAGGGATCACATGCGCACCCTCTATCACCTCTGGCTCTCGCCCTATTCGCGCAAGGTCCGACTCGCGCTCCAGGAAAAGGGTCTGGAATTCACGCTCAAGGTCGAAAAGGTCTGGGAGCGGCGCGTCGAATTTCTGGCCTTCAACCCGGCCGGGCAGGTTCCGGTCCTGCTCGAGGAAGACGGCACCGTGATCGCCGATTCCACGGCGATCTGCGAATATCTGGAAGAAATCAGCCCTGCCGTGCCGCTGATCGGCGGCAGCCTGGCGGAACGCGCCGAGGTGCGTCGCATCGCCCAATGGTTCGACCTCAAGTTCGGGCGCGAGGTCTCGACCCTGCTGACCAACGAGAAACTGCTCCGCCGCTTCCTCGGTCGGGGCGAGCCGGATGCCGCCTCGATCCGGGCCGGGCTGCAGAACATCCATTACCATCTGGACTATATCGGCTGGCTTGCCGAGAGGCGGAACTGGCTGGCTGGCGACGATTTCTCCCTCGCCGATATCGCCGCCGGCGCCCATCTGTCCTGCGTCGATTATCTGGGCGACGTGCCCTGGCAGGACCATGAAGGGGCGAAGGAATGGTATCAACGCATCAAGTCGCGGCCGAGCTTCCGGCCCCTGCTGGCCGACCATATTCCCGGCGCCCCGCCGCCCAAGCATTACGCCGATCTGGATTTCTGAGATCGCCCTGCGGCGGGGCCGCCACTCGCCGCTCTTGACCGCCACCCCCGGATCGACCCTCAGGCCCAGCCGTGCCATGGCGCGGCGGGCGCTTGCCGCGGCCGCGCTCTCCGGCGCGATTTCGATCAGGCGGCGCCAGTCGCCGGCCCCGCCAGCCGGGTCGCCGGCCGCGACGCGCAATTCGCCCCGATCGTAGAGCGCGTCCGGATGATCGGGCTCGAGGGCGAGGGCGCGGTCCAGATCGTCCTGTGCCAGATCCGGGCTGGCCAGGGCCCGATAGGTCGCGGCCCGGAAGATCACCGCCTCGACATTGCCGGGCGCGATATCCAGCGCGCGATAGAGATCGTCGAGGGCGGCCCAGTGATCGCCTCGGAATCCCTGGGCGATGCTGCGGTCGATCAGCAGGCCGGCATCGTCGGGCGCGAGGGCCAGGGCGGCGCTCTGGGTTCGGATCGCCGCACCCGGTGCGCCTGCGATCAGCCAGAGCTGCCCGGCCCGGCGCAGCAGGCGGATGCGGTGCAAGTCTCCCGAGGAGCAGCCGGACGCCAAAACATCGGCCCGGGCTTCCAATTGGGCGGCAGCCTCGCCCGGCGACACGGGATCGGCCGCGGCGGGGGGCTCCGCCGCGAGCAAAAAAAGCGAAGCGGTCGATGCCGCCAAAGGAACCGGACGCATCCCGCGATATCCCCGCATTGCTGCGATATTGCCGAACAGGATGGCCCAACTGTTAATCGATTTCAAAAATCTACTTTAAGGACCTGAAACAGAACGATTCTTCGGCATGGCTGGCGATTCTCGCGTCACTCCTCCGCGGGCGCCGAGAGCCGCTTCCTATTTTCCTTCGCCACCACGGCAGCGCCCGAGTCGGGTGCGATGTCCAGGATGCGCTGCCAATCGTCGATTGCGCTTTCCTGCTCGCCCAGCCGCCAGAGAGTCAGGCTGCGTTCGAGCCGGGCGTCGGGATCCATGGGGTCCAGGGCGACCGCCCGTTCCGCGTCCTGGCGCGCCAGATCGAGGCTGTCGAGATAGCGATAGGCGGTGGCGCGCAGCACCAGGGCGTCGATCCGCTCGGGCGCGGTCACGAGCGCCGCGTTCAGGTCGTCGATGGCGTTCCAATAATCGGCGGCGCTGGCCCGCGCGATGGCGCGGCTGATCAGCAATTCGACATTGCCCGGGCGCAGCGCCAGGGCCGCCGTCAGATTGCTCTCCGCGCGGTCGGTCTGGCCGGCCAGCAGCCAGGCCTGGGCCGCTTGTTCCCGGGCCGCGGCCTGCCGTTCGACCTGCGCATCGGCCAGCAGATCGACCAGGGTCTGCAGGCGGATCGCCGCTTCCTTGTAGCGGAGCAGGCCCAGCAGGGCGAAGGCGGCGCAATGGCGGGCCGGGTTGCCACCCCCCAGGGTGACCCATTCCTCGGCCATCTTGCGCGCCGATTCCGGGTCCTCCTGGGCCAGGTTCAGGCAGCTCGTATAAGTATTCCCCGCGCCGCTCTGAATCTGGGCGCGGGCGATCTCCGGCCCGCCGAGCGTCAGGGCCAGCGACAGGAAAAGGACGGCGGTAAGGGGGCGGCTGATCGTCATGGCCGATGGCGCGGTCCGGGTTCGGGGCAATGGAAAAGCGGCGACGCCCGGGCCGGCGCTTGTCGCCCGGCGCGGGCGACCGTTAAAGTCGCGGCTCGCCCCGAGGAATGCAAGCCGGACGAGAACGCTCTCGGTCGCCCTGCCCCAGCCCCTTTCTTGCCAAGGTGCGCCCAGTGACTTCCGATGATCGCCCTGCTCGCCGTCTCTTCTGTTTAGGGTTGGGCTATTCCGCCTCGGCCTTGGCCGATGTGCTGCTGGCCGAAGGTTGGACCGTCGCCGGCACGGCCCGGACCGAGGAGGCCTGCGCCGCCCTGCGCGCCCGCGGCATCGAGGCCCATCGCTATGCGCCCGACCATCCGCTCGTCGATGCCGCAGCCGCGCTGGTCGGGGCGACGCATCTGCTGAGTTCGGTGCCGCCCGATGCCGCCGGCGATCCGGTGCTGCGCGATTGCGGCGCGGCGATCGCGGCGCGATCCGACCTGGCCTGGGTCGGCTATCTCTCGACGACCGGGGTCTATGGCGATAGCGGTGGCGGCTGGGTCGACGAGGATTCGGCGCGCGTTCCCAGCGGCGAAAGGGGCGCCCGGCGGGTCGCGGCGGAGGATGCCTGGCTCGCCCTGTGGCGCGATCATGGCCTGCCGGTCCATCTGTTCCGCCTGGCCGGCATCTACGGTCCCGGCCGCAACGCCCTGCGCAGCGTGCTCGCCGGTAGGGCCCGCCGCCTGGTCAAGCCCGGGCAGGTCTTCTCGCGTATCCATCTGGCCGATATCGTCGCCACCCTGCGCGCCTCGATCGCCCGTCCGGCGCCCGGCCGGGCCTATAATCTCTGCGATGACGAGGCCGCCCCGCCCCAGGACGTCATCGCGTACGCCTGTAAGCTTCTGGGCGTGGAGCCGCTCCCGGAAGTGCCCTTTGACGGTGCCGAACTCAGCCCCATGGCGCGCAGCTTCTATGCCGACAACAAGCGCGTCCGCAACGACCGCATTAAGACCGAGCTGGGGGTCGCCCTGGCCTATCCGGACTATCGCGAGGGCCTTGAGGCCCTGCTCAACAAGGAAAGGAGTGCAGCATGACCGCCGCCCTCAAACCGCCCGCGATCGATCCGGCCACGGTGCCGGCCAAGACCGGCTCGACCTATCCCGAACCCTTCGCCGGCCGTTGCGCAGCACGCGCCAAGCGCGCCGTGGGCGATGCTCTCGGCCTGCGCAATTTCGGCGTCAATCTGGTTGAGGTGCCGCCTGGTGTCGAATCCTCCATGCGCCATTGGCACGACCGCCAGGACGAATTCGTGTACGTGCTGGAGGGGGAATTGGTCCTGGTCACCGATGCCGGCGAACAGACCCTCGGCCCCGGCATGGCGGCGGGCTTCCCCGCCGGCAACGGCAACGGCCATCAGCTCGCCAATCGCTCCGACGCCCCGGCCGTCTACCTGGAAGTAGGCGACCGCATGCCCGGCGACGGGGTCGTCTATTCGGATATCGACATGCTTCTGCCCCATCGGACCGACGGTCCCCGCACCTTCATCCGCAAGGACGGCTCGCCCTACTGACCGGTTTCCGGTCCGCTCGACGGCCGCCCCGGCTGGAGGGCATGGCGCGATTAGTCAATCGGATCGGCGGCGGGGCCTTGATCGGCGCCGGTCTGATGACCGCTCTGATTCGGCGCGGCGCCTAACTCGCTTCCGCTTCCTCGGCGCGCAGTTCCGCCGTCACCGAATCCAGGGTCCGGCCCAGCCGGGCCAGGTCCTGTGGCCGGCTCAGCCGGTGATTGCCATCCTTGATCAGGGTGACGGCGACATTGGCGCCGTCGATCCGCTCGCAGATCTCCAGCGCCGTGCGCCAGACCACGTCGGGATCCTCCATGCCCTGCAGCAGGCGGACCGGCCCGGCGAAGGGGAAGGGCGCGGTCATGACCATCTGATTGGGGCCGTCCTCGAACAGGGCGCGGCCCAGCGGCAGGCCCTCCTCGGAATAGTCCGAGGGCGCACGCCAGACGCCGTCGCGCATGATCGCCTCGCGGGCCTCCTCGGGCAGCCGGTCCCACATGCGCGATGTGAAATCCGGGGCGGCGGCGATACCGACCAGGGCCGCGACCCGCTCCGGCAGGGCGCGGGCCGCCAGCATCATGATCCAGCCCCCCATGCTGGAGCCGACCAGGATCTGCGGTCCCTCGGTCAGGGCCTCGATGGCAGCGATGGCGTCGCTGGCCCAGAGACCGATCGACCCCTCCTCGAAGGCGCTGCTCGATTGGCCGTGGCCGCGATAGTCGAAGCGCAGGAAGGCCTGGCCCTGGCGCCGGCAATGGGTTTCCAGCGCCATCGCCTTGGTGCCCGTCATATCCGAGGCGAAGCCGCCCAGGAAGACGACGCCCGGCCCTTTGCCGGCCAGGCGGTGGTAAGCGATTGAGGCACCATCCGCGCGTGTTAGTATCTCGAGCTTATCGTTCATGGCCGGGTTGAATGACTCCTGAAACTGGAATTGCCGACGATGCCCAGTCTAGCACCGCGGCGGGCGCTGACGAACGCGGTCGCCGGCCCTTTGGGCCGACCGTTCTGCAGGTCGTCCCCGCCCTCGAACAGGGCGGGTTGGAGCGTGGTACGGTCGAGATCGCGGCGGCCGTGATCGCGGCCGGCGGCACGGCGCTGGTCGCTTCCTCGGGCGGCCGCATGGTGCACGGTCTGACGCGCATGGGCGCGCGCCATATCGAACTGCCGGTCCACCGCAAATCGCCCATCGCCATCCGCCGCAACGCCGACTGCTTGGCCGATCTGATCCGCGAGGCCGGGGTCGATATCATCCATGCCCGAAGCCGCGCGCCGGCCTGGGCTGCCTCGATGGCGGCCGAGCGCACGGGGTGTCGCTTCGTCACGACGGTCCACGGCCCCTATTCCGCCGGCGGCCTCAAGAAACGATACAACGCGGTGATGACGCGCGGCGCGCGGGTGATCGCGATCTCGGAATTCATCGCCGACTATCTCCAATCGAATTATGGGGTCGGCCGGCCGCCGATACAGGTGATCCACCGCGGCGTGGATATCGAGGTCTTCGATCCCGAGAAGGTGCCGGCGGCGCGCATGATCCAACTCGCCGAGAACTGGCGTCTGCCCGATGACGAGCCGGTCATCCTGATGCCCGGCCGTCTGACCCGCTGGAAGGGCCAGACCGTGCTGATCGAGGCGATCGCGCGGCTGGGGCGGCGCGATCTGCGCTGTGTCCTCGTCGGCTCCGACCAGGGGCGCACGGCCTATCGGCGCGAGTTGGAGCGGTTGGCCCGCCAGCACGGTGTGGAGGGTATTGTTCAATTCGTCGAGGATTGTCGCGACATGCCTGCCGCATACATGTTGGCCGATGTCGTGGTCAACGCCTCGACGGATCCCGAGGGCTTCGGGCGGGTGGTGATCGAGGCCCAGGCCATGGGACGGCCGGTGATCGGCACCAATCACGGCGGCGCGCGAGAAACCATCGAGCCGGGCCAGACCGGCTGGTTGGTGCCGCCCGGCGATCCGGCCGCTCTGGCCGATGCCCTGGCCGACGCCCTGGCCCTGACCGCCACGGCGCGCTCCTTCATGGCCTGGAAGCAGACCGACATGATCCGGTCTCATTTCACCGTCCAGCGCATGTGCGAGGAGACCCTGGCCCTCTATGACGAGGTGCTGAGCCTGCCCGCCGCCCGGGTGGCATGACGGAGGACATGACAGCGGGCGCCGGGGTGGGCCGGACGGACAAGGCGCCCGCGGCCGGCCGTATCCTCGTCGTCAAGCTCGGCGCGCTGGGCGATTTCATCCAGGCCTTCGGCCCCGCCGCTTCCATCCGCAACCACCACCCGGCCGCCGAAATCACCCTTCTGACCACCGCGCCCTTCGCCGATCTGGGCCGCGCCGCGCCCTGGTTCGACCGGGTTTGGATCGACGAGCGGCCGTCCTGGCGCCGGCCCGGCGCCTGGCTCGCCCTGCGCCGCCGCCTGCGCGGCGCGGGCTTCTCGCGGGTCTACGACCTGCAGACCTCGGACCGTAGCGCCTTCTATTTTTGCCTGCTCGGCCCGGGCCGACGGCCGGAATGGTCGGGCATCGCACCCGGCTGCTCGCATCCCCATGCTAATCCCGCGCGGGATTCCATGCACACGATAGTCCGCCAGGCCGAGCAGCTCGCCATGGCCGGGATCGCCGGAATCCCGCCGCCCGATCTCGGCTGGCTCGATGCCGATATCGCCGAATTCGCGCTCGGCGCCGCGCCCTTCGTCCTGCTCGTGCCCGGCGGCGCGGCCCATCGCCCGGACAAGCGCTGGCCGGCCGAAAGCTATGGCGCCCTCGCCGCCATTCTGGCGGGGCGCGGCTTGCGCGCGGTGGTTCTGGGCACGGCTGCCGAACGGTCGCTGGCCCAGGCGATCGGCTGGGCCGCGCCGGATGTCCTGGACCTGACCGGGCGCACCGGCCTGGCCCAGATCGCCGCCCTCGGCCGTCTCGCCGCCGGCGCGGTCGGCAACGACACCGGCCCCATGCATCTTCTCGCCGCGGTCGGCTGTCCGCTCACGGCGCTCTTTTCTGATGCCTCGGACCCCGCGCTCTGCGCGCCGGGCGGGCCGGTGCCGGAAGCCATCGCCGTCTTGCGCGAGGCGCCGCTCTCCGGGCTCGATTCGGCGACGGTGGCGGCGGCCCTTCGCCTGCGCTAACCATGACCCGGCGCATTCGGGTCCGGCGTGCTTTCCGGCGCTTCCTTGACAGGGGCCACCATGACCGTAGATTCCGCGCCGCACACTGCAACAGAAAGACGGGACGATGACGAACGCTGAACCGGAGGACGCCCAGGATGTCCGGATCACGCTGCCCGATGGCAGCGCGCGCGGCTATGCGCGGCCGGTGACCGGCGCCACCGTGGCCGCGTCCATCGGCCCGGGCCTGGCCAAGGCCGCCCTGGCCATCGTGGTCGATGGCGAGCTGCGCGACCTCAACCGCGAGATCGAGGGCGATGCCGCGATCAGCATCGTCACGGCCAAGGATTCCGAAGGCCTCGAACTGCTGCGCCATGACGCGGCCCATGTTCTGGCCGAGGCGGTGAAGGAGCTGGAGCCCGAGACCCAGGTCACGATCGGCCCGGTGATCGAGAACGGCTTCTTCTACGACTTCGCTCGGGCCGAGCCCTTCACGCCGGACGATCTGGAGCGGATCGAGGCGCGGATGCGCGAGATCGTCGCGCGCGACGAGGCGATCGTGCGCGAGGTCTGGGACCGCGACGAGGCGATCGCCTATTTCGAATCGATCGGCGAGGCCTACAAGGCAGAGATCATTGCCGACCTGCCGGAAGACGAGGTCATCACGGTCTATCGCCAGGGCGAATTTCTCGACCTCTGCCGCGGCCCCCATCTGCCCTCGACGGGCAAGCTGGGCACGGCTTTCAAGCTGCTCAAGATCGCCGGGGCCTATTGGCGCGGCGATTCGCGCAATCCCATGCTGCAGCGGGTCTACGGCACCTGCTGGTCGGACGCCAAGGCGCTCGAGGCCTATCTTCATCGTCTGGAAGAGGCGGAGAAGCGCGATCATCGGCGCCTGGGGCGCGAGATGGGCCTCTACCATTTCCAGGAGGAGGCCGCCGGCTCGATCTTCTGGCACGACAAGGGTTGGACGCTCTACCGCACGATCGAGAACTATATGCGCGGCCGTCTCCAGGCGGCCGGCTATTCCGAGGTCAAGACGCCCCAGCTCGTCGACCGCGTGCTGTGGGAAGAATCGGGCCATTGGGAGAAGTTCCGCGAGCATATGTTCACGACGGCGACGGACGAGGACCGCATCCTCGCCCTCAAGCCGATGAACTGCCCCTGCCATGTCCAGATCTTCAAGCAGGGCATCAAGAGCTACCGCGACCTGCCGCACCGCATGGCCGAGTTCGGCTCCTGCCATCGCAACGAGCCCTCGGGGGCGCTGCACGGGCTGATGCGCGTGCGCGCCTTCGTTCAGGACGATGCCCATATCTTCTGCACCGAGGACCAGGTCGAAGACGAGACGAAAATCTTCTGCGATCTCCTCGCCAGCATTTACAAGGATCTCGGCTTCGAGGACTTCATCATCAAATTCGCCGATCGACCGCCGGTGCGCGCCGGTACGGATGAGACCTGGGACAAGGCCGAGGCCTCTCTGCGCGACGCTCTCGAATCCACGGGCCGGCCTTATGTGATGAATCCGGGCGAGGGTGCCTTCTACGGACCCAAGCTGGAATATATCCTGCGCGATGCGATCGGACGCGAATGGCAATGCGGCACTTTCCAGGTCGATTTCGTCCTGCCCGAGCGGCTGGACGCGAACTATATCGACGAGGCGGGCGACAAGCGCCGGCCGGTCATGCTGCACCGGGCGATTCTCGGCTCCTTCGAGCGTTTCATCGGCATCCTGATCGAGCATTACGCTGGCGCCATGCCGCTTTGGCTGGCCCCGGTCCAGGCCATTGTCGCCACGATCACCAACGATGCCGACGACTATGCCGAGGAGGTCGCGGCCGCTTTGAAGGCGGCCGGGCTGCGCGTCGAACTCGACCGACGCAATGAAAAAATCGGCTACAAGGTGCGCGAACACAGCCATCAGAAGGTCCCCGCCATCCTCGCCATCGGCAAGCGCGAGGTCGAGGAACGGACGGTTGCGATCCGCCGGCTCGGCGCCCAGGGCCAGGAAACCCTTGCGCTGGGGGAGGCCGTCGATAGACTGCGGGCGGAAGCCGCTGCCCCCGGTGCGTGAATCGGGGTACGCCGTTAGGCGTCCTGAAAGTGGAATTTCCGTCCGGGGGATGGCCCAAGGGGCGGGCTGTGCGGCGTGTGCATTTGAAGCGCGCCGCATCCGAACCATAAACGAAAACGAAGAGGTGCTTACATAGCCAGACCACCTTTTGACCCGAATCCGGTCAAGGACGGACCGCGGGCGAATGAAATGATCAATGTGCCGAATGTGCGCTTGATCGATGCGGAGGGCGAAAACCGGGGCGTCGTTTCGACCAGGGACGCGATCGCGATGGCGATGGATGCGGGGCTAGACCTCGTGGAAGTGTCGCCGGGCGCCGATCCGCCGGTGTGCAAGATCCTCGATCTCGGAAAATTCAAATACGAGGCGCAGAAGAAGCGCAACGAGGCGCGCAAGAAGCAGAAGACCATCGAGGTCAAGGAAATCAAGATGCGCCCGAACATCGACGATCACGACTACATCGTGAAGATGAAGTCGATGGTCCGCTTCCTCGACGAAGGTGACAAGGTCAAGGTAACCCTGCGCTTCCGCGGTCGCGAGATGGCGCATCAGGATCTGGGGCAGAAGGTGCTTCAGCGGGTGCGCGACGATCTGGCCGAAAAGGTCAAGGTCGAGCAGTTCCCGCGTCTCGAAGGCCGCCAGGTGGTCATGGTGGTGGCGCCGAAATAGGCGACTCCGGCCGGCGGCTCGCCCGCAGCTCGAAGGATAACTTCTCGCGGCCAGCTTCCGGTGGGACGCTTGCCTTGTTCGCTGCCTCCGGCTATAACCCCGCGTCTCGAAAACGGGCGGTACGGCTTTGTTAAGGGCATGCCCCGCCGCCCAGAACGCGATCGCCGCGTCCTCCTAAGGTCCCGAAACGGATTCTGGGGTTGCGGTCATCCGAACACCGGGGGCCCCTGGGCCGCCGGTCATCCAAAAAGGAACGCGAAATGCCCAAGATGAAGACCAAGTCCAGTGCGAAGAAGCGTTTTAGCTTCACCGCCTCGGGCAAGGTGCGGATGAACCCGGCCTGCAAGAATCACATGCTGCGCCGGCGGCCCAAGGACATGAAGCGTCAGTCGCGCGGCACGACGACCTTGAAAGAGGTCGATGCGCGCATCGTGCGCTCCTACATGCCTTACCGTTGACGGCTGGCCGCTGAACGGCGATCCCGGCGGCCTTGGCCGCCTCGACCGTTTCGGCCGACCGATCATCCGACCCTTCCGACCTGAGGAACACGAACCATGTCTCGCGCAACGAACAGCCCGGCATCCCGCGCCCGGCACAAGAAAGTTCTCGACCGCGCCGTCGGTTATCGCGGCCGCGCCAAGAACAACTTCCGCATCGCCATCGAGCGGACGGAAAAGGGGCTGCAATACGCCTATCGCGATCGCCGCAACAAGAAGCGAACCTTCCGCGCCCTGTGGATCCAGCGCATCAATGCCGGCGCCCGCCTGCACGGCCTGACCTATTCCCAGCTCATGAACGGCATCAAGAAGGCCGGGATCGAGATCGACCGCAAGGTGTTGGCCGAGCTGGCCGTGAACGAGCCGGATTCCTTTACCGCCTTGGTTGAAGAGGCGCGCGGCGCCCTTCCGGCCCAGGAATAGCCGCCGACTCGCTTCGGTGGTTTAGGTTAGAGGATGGATCGGGACGGGGGCGCGCTGCGAGGCGGCCCCCGTTTCCGTGAGGGAGCGGCCCGGCGAACGGGCCTGGGGATGGATATGACGGATCTCGACGATCTGAGAACACGGCTGACCGGCGCGATCGAGGGCGCCGCGGATATCGACGCGCTGGAGGCCCTGCGCGTTGGCGCCCTGGGCAAGAAGGGCGAGATCACCGAGCGGATGAAGGCGCTGGGTAAGGCCGCGCCGGGCGAGCGCAAGGCCTTGGGCCAAGGCCTCAACGCGCTGAAGGACGAGATCGCCGGTCTGATCGAGGCCCGCGCCGCGGCTCTGGGCGATGCCGCCCTCGAAGCTCGCCTGCACGGCGAGACGGTCGATGTCACTCTGCCCATCCGGCCCGAATCCCAGGGCCGTATCCACCCGATTAGCCAGACCATCGACGAAATCGTCGCGATCTTCGGCGAGATGGGCTTCACCGTCGCCGAAGGCCCGGATATCGAGGACGATTTCCACAACTTCACCGCCCTCAACATTCCGCCCGAGCATCCGGCGCGCCAGATGCACGACACCTTCTATGTCGAGGAGCGCGACGCGGCCGGCGAGCGGCTGGTCCTGCGCACTCATACCTCGCCCGTCCAGATCCGCGCGATGGAGGGGGCGGAGCCGCCCTTCCGCCTGATCGTGCCGGGGCGCACCTATCGCTCCGATTCCGACATGACCCATACCCCGATGTTCCATCAGGTCGAGGGGCTGGTGATCGGCGAGGCGATCCATATGGGCCATCTCAAGGGCTGCCTGACCGATTTCTGCCGCGCCTATTTCGAGGTGCCGGACGTGCCCGTGCGTTTTCGGCCCAGTCATTTCCCTTTCACCGAACCCTCGGCCGAAATGGATATCGGTTGCAGCCGCAAGGGCGGGGGGTTGCGCATCGGCGCGGGCGACGACTGGCTCGAGATTCTGGGTTGCGGCATGGTCCATCCCAAGGTCCTGGCCAATTGCGGCGTCGATTCCGAGCGCTGGCAGGGCTTCGCCTTCGGCATGGGGATCGAGCGCATCGCCATGCTGAAATACGGCATCCCCGATCTGCGCACCTTCTTCGAGGCGGATATCCGCTGGCTGCGCCATTACGGTTTCGTGCCGTTGGAGACGCCCAGCCTGATCGGGGGGCTGAGCGCATGAAGTTCACCCTCTCCTGGCTCAAGGACCATCTCGAGACCGAGGCGAGCCTTGACGAGATTTGCGACACGCTCACTGCCATCGGCCTGGAACTCGAAGGGGTCGAGGACAAGGCCGCCGGGCTGGAGCCCTTCACCGTCGGCTATGTGATCGAGGCCAAGCCCCATCCCGATGCCGACCGTCTCCGCGTCTGCCGAGTCGAGACCGCTCAGGGCGAGGTCCAGGTGGTCTGCGGCGCGCCCAATGCGCGCACCGGCATGAAGGGCGTCTTCGCCCCCTCGGGCGTCACCGTGCCCGGCACCGGGGTCGAGCTGAAAAGCGCCGCAATCCGTGGCGTCGAGTCCAACGGCATGCTGTGCTCCGAACACGAGATGGGCCTATCGGACGAGCATGACGGTATTATCGAGCTGCCCGAAGACGCGCCGGTGGGCGCGAGTTTCGCCGCCATCGCGAGGCTCGACGATCCGGTCATCGATATCGCCATCACCCCTAACCGCCAGGACTGCACCGGGGTCCGCGGCATCGCCCGCGACCTCGCCGCGGCCGGTTCCGGCACCCTGAAGCCCTTCGACGACTCCCTGATCGAGGGTGGTTTCGACAGCCCGGTCGAATGGCGCCGCGACTTGCCCGTCGGCCTTGAAGCGGCCTGTCCGCTGGTCGTCGGGCGCAGCTTCCGTGGCGTGAGGAACGGCCCCAGCCCCGACTGGATGCAGGCGCGGCTGCGGGCCATCGGCTTGCGCCCGATCTCGGCCCTGGTCGATATCACCAATTACGTGACGATGGATCTGGGGCGTCCGCTCCATGTCTTCGACGGGGCCAGGATCGGCGATGCCCTGGTCATGCGCATGGCGCGGACGGGCGAAAAAATCCTGGCCCTGGACGGCCGCGACTACGCCCTGACCCCGGAGATGACGGTGATCGCCGAGGCCGGCGAAGCCGGCGCGGTGTGCGCCATCGGCGGCATCATGGGCGGCGAGGAGACCGGGGTGACCGAGGCGACGACCGAGGTCTTCCTCGAGGTCGCCCTGTTCGACCCGATCCGCACCGCCACGACCGGCCGAGCCCTGGGCATCGAATCCGACGCCCGCTACCGCTTCGAGCGCGGGGTCGATTCGCGCTCCGCCGTCTGGGGCGCCGAGGTCGCGGCGCGGCTTATCCTGGAGATCTGCGGCGGCGAGGCCAGCGGTCTCACGATCGCGGGCGAGATGCCTGAGGCGCGCAAGACCGTCGATCTGCGCCCCGACCGGGTCGAGAGTCTGGGCGGCGTCGCCCTGCCCCTGGCCGATCAGCGGCGCATCCTCGACGCCCTGGGCTTTGCCACGGAAGAGGCCGATGGCTTGATCCGCGCGACCGTGCCGAGCTGGCGCCAGGATATCGGCGGCGAGGCCGATCTGGTCGAGGAGGTGCTTCGCATCGAGGGCTATAACGCGATTCCCTCCGTCTCCCTGTCCCTGGACGGTGAATTGCCGGACCTGGCCGTCGAACTGCCGCTCCAGCGCGCCCGGCGTGCCCGCCGGGCCCTGGTCCAGCGCGGCATGGTCGAGGCGGTGACCTGGTCCTTCATGCCCTCCGGCCAGGCCGCCGGTTTCCGCGCCGAGGGCGGCGCGGCCTTGCCCCTTGCCAATCCGATCAGCGCCGATCTGGACGAGATGCGCCCTTCGATCCTGCCCAATCTCCTGGCGGCGGCGGCGCGCAACGCGGCGCGCGGCCATGGCAATATCGCTCTGTTCGAGATCGGCCCGCAATACGCCGATGCCACCCCGGAGGGCCAGTCCCGGGTCGCCGCCGGGGTGATCGCGGGCCAGGCCCGGCCGCGCCATTGGGCCGCGCCCGCCCGCCCGGCCGACACCTTCGACGCCAAGGCGGCCGCTCTGGCCGCGCTCGATGCCGCTGGCGCGCCGGTCGACAAGCTCCAGATCGCGAGCGATGCGCCGGGCTGGTATCACCCGGGCCGCTCCGGCAGTTTCCGCCTGGGCCCCAACCTCCTCGCCAGCTTCGGCGAGATACATCCGCGCAGCCTGCGCGACATGGATCTGCGCGGCCCCGCCGCCGGCTTCGAGGTCTTCCTCGACAATGTCCCGGTGCCCCGCTCGAAGGATCCAGCCAAGGATTCGGGCAAGGCCCGCCCGCTCCTGCGCCCCTCGCCCTTCCAGCCGCTGGTGCGCGATTTCGCCTTCGTGATGGATGCCGATATCCCGGCCGAAAAGGCCCTGCGCGCGGTCCGGACCGCGGACAAGGACCTGGTGACAGGGGCCGAGGTCTTCGACGTCTATGCCGGCGAGAATCTCGGTGCGAGCAAGAAGTCCCTGGCCATCGCGGTCACCCTCCAGCCGGTCGAGGGGACCCTGACCGACGAGGCAATCGAGGCGGTGGCGAAGAAGATCGTCGCGGCGGTGGAGAAGGCCACGGGTGGGACGTTGCGGGGGTAGCCTCTCCTAGTTCTATTTGCCGCATCGACACCGTGACCCCCCGGCGGCATCCCCCTCACCCAGTTTTGCCTCCTTCGAGACGCCGCCTTACGGCGGTTCCTCAGGGTGAGGGGCGGCAATGCGCCAAGGCTCTGCAACCTTCTCCCCCTGGCGGGGGGAGAGGGGAAGAGCTGGGGTTCTATTTCCACTGATATGGCAGCTCTTATTTCCCCCTCTCCACTTGGGATCGAGGGGAGAGGGTTGCGCAGGCTTGGCGAGGCACCGCCGAGCCTAGCCGAAGCTGGGTGAGGGTGGGCGACGAAGATAGCTTGCATCCTGAGCCTGAGCGGTGCCAGCGACCTCATCCCTCGACAGCCCTGCCCCCATTTCCTTACCCTCACCCCATGAGAGGGAGGCGACGATGACCAATCTGCCCTGGGACCCGGAAGTCCTGCCCAAACCGACGCGGGATCCCGCGCGGCTCAAATCCGATATGACCACCTTCGGCTATTGCCTGATCGAGCGGGCCTTCGACGCCGCCGAGATCGCCACGATCCGCCAACGGCTCGAAGAGCAGGCCGAGGCCGAGCGCAAGGGCGGCTACCACACCATGTCCTATGTCCAGGACGCCGCCGGCCTGAACCAATGGGTCAATATGCTGATCAACAAGGGCATGGCCTTCCAGGCTGCCCTGTTCCATCCGCTGATTCGGGGCGTCGTCGATCACGTCCTGGGCGCGGATTATTTCCTCAGCGAGATCTCCGCCAGCATCACCCATCCGGGCAGTTCGCTGCTGCCCTTACACACCGACCAGTGGTGGATGCCGGTGCCCCAGATGCCGGGCGCGGATTATCGCCGGGCGGGCGATATCACCCGGACCAAGACCGTCACCGGCCCGCCCGCGCCGGCGGACCATCCGATCAACCCGCCGATGGCGGTCAACGCCATGACCATGGTGGCCGATTTCACCGAGGAGAACGGCGCGACCCGACTGGCGCCCTATAGCCATCTTTCCGGCGTCCAGCCCGAGCCCACCGTGCCCCATCCTTATCCCAGCGTGCCCGCCGCCGGCCCGGCCGGTACCGTGGTCCTGTGGGAGGGGCGGACCTGGCATGCCGTCGGCGGCAACGCCAGCGCGGATTCGCGTTTCGGCCTCGTCACCCTGTTCACCGCGCCCCAGATCCGGACCATGCAGAATTTCACCCTGGGCACGAAGCCTGAAGTCCTGGCCGAGGCCTCGCCCGAACTGATCGACCTGCTCGGCTTCAAGGTCTGGTACAGCTACGGCCAGACCGATCTGCTGGGCGCCAAGCTGGCCAAGCCGGCCGCCGATCTGATCGGCGAGTTGAAGCCCTAGCGGGCTGTTGAAAAAAGCGGGCGGACCCTTCGAGACGGCCCCTGACCCTGAAGAGCGCGCGCAAGCGCGCGTCTCGAACGGGGCCTCCTCAGGGTTAGGTTATGGCATTGTTTTTCCTCATCCTGAGGAGCTCGCATAAGCGAGCGTTTCGAAGGATGATTGGCACGACGTTCCTTTTTCGACAGCCTGCCAAGCGCGTCGCTGCCGCCCGCGCCGTAAGCCGACCGGATGGAGGAGCCCGCCATGGCTAATGACAACCAGCATGCATCGTCGCCACCCGGGGAGCAGGGGGGCATCGATCCCCTGCTGCCCCAGGCGATGGCGTTGAAATGCGAAGCCTTCGGCGCGGAGAAGGCGGGGCGCGACGTGCTTTCCCTCTTCGTCCTGGCGATTCTCGGCGGCGCCTTCATCGGCATCGGCGCGGTCTTCTCGACCGTCACGGTTGCCGGCTTCGGCAACGAATTG
>Ga0115002_10003598_pt1 | contig 19243 bp, 12 predicted proteins | sample ArcticOcean_MG_C_8_FD_89576 | JGI IMG/M metagenome (GOLD analysis project Ga0115002, IMG submission 89576) | Marine microbial communities from western Arctic Ocean - ArcticOcean_MG_CB11_86 | ecosystem: Environmental > Aquatic > Marine > Oceanic | place: Arctic Ocean: Canada Basin | collected... | reverse complement strand
TCGCGCGACCCGACTACCGACAAGCAACGATGTTTTGCTTGCGATGAAAATGCAACTTGAATTGGTGGAAGACTAGATCCTATCTCTTCACAATCATTCACCTTATACCAAATCGGCGTTTCAGATCAACAAAGATTGATGTTTCGTGAATAAATTCGCACGACCACTCGTCTGCTGGTAACCAATGCCTAAAGATTAACGATTAGTGAAACCATCCCAATTCGTTTGACTTTAAGACCTTAACTAAATCTCGATCACAACAACTCAGATGAATTGAATATCGCATCTCCAACGAGTGAGTTATGATGGCGAGTTTCTATGAGCCAAATATGCCAAAACCAGTCCCCAACAAACCCGAACTGCTAGCTCCCGCTGGAGACATCGAATGTGTCCGCGCGGCAATAGAGAATGGTGCGGACGCTGTTTACTTTGGACTGGAAGTTGGCATGAACGCGCGCGAGCGCGCAAAAAACATGTCGCTCGAAGAACTCCCCGAAGTTTTGGCACTGTTGCATAGCCGCGGAGTGCTTGGATACATCACGTTAAACACGTTGGCATTTTCGGACGAGCTACCGCAAATTGAAGAATACGTTCGCCAAATTGCCGCAGCAGGCACGGACGCAGTCCTCGTCCAAGACATTGGCCTCGCCAAACTGATAAAGAGAATCTCTCCCGATTTATCGATTCACGCTTCGACACAGATGACTCTCACCAGTGCAGAGTGCATTGAAGTGGCAAAACAGCTGGGGATAGATCGAGTTGTATTGTCGCGCGAATCATCGATCGAAGAAATCAAAAAGATCTCCGCAAAGAGCGATGTGCCGTTGGAAGTTTTCGTTCATGGCGCCTTGTGTGTTGCGTATTCGGGGCAATGCCTGACCAGCGAATCTTTGGGCGGTCGCAGTGCGAATCGCGGACAATGTGCTCAGGCTTGCCGGTTGCCGTATGAGTTGATCTGCGATGACGAGCATGTGGACTTGGGAGATCAGAAGTATTTGCTCAGCCCACAAGACCTCGCCGCCTATGAATTGTTGCCCGCTTTAATCGAAGCTGGTGTCTGTTCTCTGAAAATTGAAGGGCGTCTCAAGACTCCTGAGTACGTTGCCAATATGACTCGGCACTATCGGCAGGCAATCGATACTGCAATGGCGGGTAGTCCGGTGCAATTCTCAGAGCAGCAAAAAGAGGAGATGGAGCTGTCCTTCTCTCGCGGATTTTCTCCAGGTTGGCTCGAAGGTAATGATCACAAGATGCTCGTACCTGCGCTAAGTTCTGCGAAGCGCGGCGTGTTGTTGGGCGAAGTAATTCGCAGCGGCAATGGTCGAGTTAGCGTTCGATTGCAACGAGGCATACAGCGAGGTGATGGAGTTGTCTTCGATGGCGATCGAGTCGAGTCTCAAGAAGAAGGTGGACGAGTTTACGAAATATTTCAACGCGGTCAATCGATGACGGGCCGAGTTGAAAGTGGCATCGTCGAGTTGGCGTTTGGAAGCGGAGCGATCGACCCTCGATCACTTTATCCGGGTCAGAAGATTTGGAAAACAGACGACCCGCAACTCGCGAAGCGGATACGCAAGACATTTGACTCACCCCACCCCATCCGCAGGCTCGACGTCGATCTACACGTGGTCGCAGCGGTTGGCGAACTCCTGGTTGTTACAGCGACGACAGATTTGGGTGATCAGTGTGTTTTGCGATCGGAAGAACCACTAGCGGAAGCTCGAAAACACGCACTCGACGACGAAAGTCTACGCAAGCAATTCGGGCGACTTGGTGGAACATGCTACGAACTTCGCGAAGTGAACGCCGAGATCCAGGGACGACCAATGGTGCCGTTTAGCGTTCTCGGTCAGTTGCGACATCAGTTAGTCGAACAACTCGACGCTCAACGACGAGAAATACCGGTTCGAGTAATCGCGGAATCAGGAGTCCTCGACCAAATGCGATCGGAGCTCCCAAAATCGGCGAGTCTCACTGAAACCGCTGACGAGGTTTCCGAGTCGACGCTACATGTGCTTTGCCGCAACCTCGATCAACTCAAATGGTCGCTTGAGCATCTTTCCAAGACGCGGGCTGATCAACCCAGCGTCATGGCTGAATTCCAAGACATTCGTGAATACTCGGATGCAGTTGCGGTCGCTCGAGAATTTAAAGCATCGCTGCTCTTGGCCACTCCGCGGATTCAGAAGCCGGACGAAATGGGGGTTTTTCGTGCGATGGCACGTCACCAGGCAGATGGATTCTTGGTACGCAATCTTTCTGGAATGTCTTTTTGCCGCGAACAAGAGATCCCAATGGTGGCCGATTTTTCATTGAACGCCGCAAACGAACTAACTGCAGAGTTCTTAGTTGAATTGGGAGCAACACGCGTTACCGCCTCGTACGATCTCAATCGCGATCAACTATTGGAATTCACTAAACATTGTCCAACAGATTGGTTGGAAGTGGTGATTCACCAACACATGCCAATGTTTCATATGGAGCATTGCGTGTTCTGCTCGGTCCTGTCGCCCGGAACCAATAAACACAATTGCGGTCGACCTTGTGACGACCATGTCGTGCAATTAGAAGACCGAGCTGGCATGAAACACACTCTGACCGCTGACGTCGGCTGCCGTAACACGCTCTATAATGCGACCGCCCAAAGCGCTGCCGAAATCGTCCCAATCCTGCAACGGAATAGATTGAGACACTATCGAGTGGAGCTGCTCAACGAAGCGAACTACGCCGAAACTGAGCGAGTGTTGCAATTGTACGGGGAATTATTATCTGGGGAGCGGACGGGGAAACAGGTTTGGTCCGAGTTAAGCGCTTCGAATCGAGTCGGTGTTACTCGTGGATCGTTAGAAGAGCGCCGCAATCCTCTGACCATCATCTAAACGGGCGATCATCTAGAGGGCGTTTGCCCGTCACTTTTACTTCGTTGACCGACGGCGTAGAGATGGCTGTCGGAGCGAAAATAAATCACGCCATTCGAGATGGCAGGAGTAGCGTAAAAATCTCCCGGCAGTTGATTCTCGGAGAGCACATCCCCTTTATCGTTTGCGGCGACGATATAGCAAGTTCCATCGCGACTTAAGAAATAGACTCGGTCGTCGCTGACGACGGGCGATGAATGAAACGGCCCCTTGCCCAGCCTCTTGCGCCACATGAGTTCCCCCGTCGTCAACTTGAGGCAGGTTGCAATGCCATCGTCTCGAACCATGTACACTCGATCCTTGTAACACACGGGTGTCGAACTATCGGGAGTGTATTTCTTATACTCCCATTCCAGAGTGAAGTTACCGGAATAACTGATAGTGTATGCCACGACCTTACCAACGCCACCCAAGGGATTTGCCGTAGTTGCGATGACTTTGTTTTCATAGATCGTAGGCGAAGCTATGATCCGACCGTGATCGCTGTCGATACCTAGGTTTGAATATTTGCCAAGCTCTCTGAAACGGTCGCGCGCGAAGTATTGATAGGAATTGATCGTATCGGCTCCGGCTACGATTAGAATTTCCGAGCTAGCTTCGGCCACGACGGGAGTAGAATATGCGTCGCGACCGTCGGCTTTCGCATAAAAATCTCGATCGATTTTCAACTGAGTCTTTCCTGTGCGCGGACTCAAGTGGATGATGTAGGACGACCTCTTGTTGATACAGGGCAACGTCAAGTTTCCAGCAAACCAACACGGTGACGAAGCCATTCCGAATGCTAAGTCAAACGGGCCATAGTCTGTAACGAGGTTGCGTTGCCAGACGATTTCACCGCGATAGTCCAGGCAAACAAATTCGCCGTTCCCAAAAAACGCGAAGACGTTTTCGCCATCCGTTACTGGTGTAGGAGTGGCAGCGTTGTGACGATGAGCATAAAGCCGCGCGGGTCCGGTAGCCGAAATACTTCCTTGCCCAACTTTCTTTCGCCACACGAATTTTCCGCTGCGTACGGAAACGTCGCACACCCATAAATCGCGATTCTCATCTTGAGTTGTCACGAAGACATCGTGATCCGTCACAATCGGTGACGAATTTCCTCGGCCAATGAGCGGAACTGACCACAAGACGTTCTCGGATTCCGACCAATTCAACGGCAAGTCTTGCGAGTCGGCTACTCCTTGCGAGTCGGCTACTCCTTGAAGACGGCCACCGCGAAACTCAGTCCATTGCCCAAATACGCATCGACCTAATCCCAGCTGACCGAATTCCATTCGATCCAAATGAATGGGAGCAAACCAAACGAGGGTCGCCAGAAAAAATAGGGCGAGACGGTGCCTGTTCTCTCGAGACATTTTCTGACCAGTCGATAGCATTCTGTAGGTTGATGTCTAGTTTGATTTGTTGCCGTGCCGACGCCACGAACTAAAAACTCGATAAACTAAAAAGATAGATGACCGCATGGTACCGAATGAATCTGGAGGAAACCACTTTGCTTGGTTGTGAGGCTGCATCGTCGCTAAACGCGGCCCAATCGCACTTGGCAGCGATAAACCGCGACGTAACAGGACGTTGCGGTCGATTTGCTTTGCTTTACTGACGTTCACACCACCGATATAATATTAGGTGAGGGTGTTTGTAAGTTGAGCGAACATGAAAATCGTGAAAACTCAATCATAGCGTCGCTCACCCTCGTCAAGATTTCTCATCAAAAATGCTCGTCTTTCGATCTTACCTTTCCAGAGAAGAGGTGAAGTATGCCCCAAGCTGTAGTGGATCCCGATGAACTACGTCAATTCGCTCGCGCATTGAAGAAATTCAACACGGACTTGCAGGACAAGACGTCGTATCTTGGCAACCAATTGAATGTGCTTGGTTCCACTTGGCGCGACCAAGAGCACAAAAAATTCGCGGAACAATTTGAGCAGCACATGAAGATGATTGCGAGATTTACGGAAGCTACGAATCAATATATTCCGTACCTCGTCCGCAAGGCTTCGCACATCGAAGACTATTTGCAGTCGTAATTGGCGACATCAACGAACGTCAATTATTGGTGGGACACGGAATGAGCAAATCTGCAAAAGTCAGTTCAATCGAAGCGCTGCCTCGATTCAAATCGGCGTTGACCCGTTACGACGAGGGAATGCGCGACGGCTTGACCATCTTGCTATTAGAAGTGCGTCGAGGATTAGATTGGCTCGAAAACGATCGGGCGCCCTATTGGCGAAAGGAATATCGCAAAGCCTCTGATCTTTTAACCGAAGCCCGACAGGCCTTGGAACGAAAAGAACTCACCATCAATCCAGAAGACCGTCCCTCCTGCTACGAAGAAAAAAAACTAGTCGAAAAAGCCAAGCGACGTCTATTGTACGCCGAAGAGAAAATAGATACGGTCAAAAAATGGGTCCAGATAGCACGCCAGGAAAGCGAAACATTTGAAACTCAGCTGGCGCGGCTGGCCAACTTCCTCGACAACGACCTAGCTCGCGCTGCTGCGTCGCTGGAGAGAATGCACGGTGCTCTGGACAAATACACCCAATCGACAATGACCAGCAACAACGTTGGGCCGAGCTCTCCGACGAAGAGTTCGCCAATGGGACCGGCTGATCCTAGCAAAACCTCTGCTGGTGAAGGTGATTTTCTCGACGATTCAAACGGGTCTCTGGCAAATGAATCTCCCGCAAATGGGCCGAACGACAACCAATCAGATGAGCAAGGTGGATAGATGACAATTGCCGATCTAAATTCAGGTGCAATACGTTTGCAACGCTCGACCAAAAACCTCAAAGAGGCATGGGTGGCGACCAAGGAACATTGGCACGACCAATCTGCAGAGAAGTTTGAGAAAACTTACCTCAATCCTTTGGGCAATACTGTTTCCTATACCGTGACGGCCGTTCGCCAGATGATGAAAGTCATGGCCGACGCGGAACGCGAATGCAGCGATCAGCAGGGCTAGACGAAATCAGTGCTCATTGAAGACGAGAATACTTGGGGTTGGATCTAGGACTTACCTACGTGACCAAAAAGCAAATCACCACAGACTATCAACGCGAACAAATCACAAAGCTTTCGAAACTCGCCGCTGCGCGCTCGGATGAACTCACAGAACACCACGAAGATCATCAACATCTAGCGGATACTTTAGCGTCCCAAAACGAAGAAGTAGTTCAGCAACTAAAGGACGAATACAAGCAGGAACGATCGCGACTTGAAACGGAGTATGCCGACGCTCTGAGTCGAGTGGAAACAGTTTACAGTGTGGAGTCAAAAACGGCGAAGCGATCATTTGAGGATGCAACGGACAAGGTCCACGAGGAAGCTGACTTGGCAATTACGGCCGCCAAACAAAAGTGGATCCACGACGAACATGCGGCCATGGAGAAATTCAACGCGGTGAAGTATGACCCGCGAACGGAGTTTGAGGGCTTTGAGAAAGAATTGGAGCAACGCCGATTTGAGCTCGATGCACTCGAACATCGCGCCAACGCAATCGTTGTCGCTCGTTGGTGCAAACTGCCCCCAGCCGAAGACACCGATTCGAAATGGGTGACCGAACTTCCCAATGCCATGGAGGATTTTTCCCAGGCCTTAGACGATTCGCATTCCAAACTCGTCGCTCTTTCCAATCAGGCGCGGGGTCGATTCATCGCGGACGGCTGGCCATTTTTGATCGGCGTTTTATTAGGACTGGCCGCTATCTATCCCGCTGGCGCATCATTGGGTTGGTCGAATCTTGTCTGGATTGCGATCGCAATTGCCGCTGGAGTCCTTCCCTGTATCGTCGCCTTCTGGTTGGTATTTCCCTCCGCTCGTCGACTGACAATGGAGACGTTTGGTGAGTTTCGTGAATTTGTAACAAAAGGTCGCCGTTCTCTTTCGAGTGCGTTGGAGGGTTCTCGTGAAAAGGCTAACGAGAGAACGCTGGAAATCATTCGTCTCAAGGACGAAGAAGTTGGCAAAGCAAAACAGGAGTTTTCTACAGCGACCAAACAGGTCGAAGAAAAACGAGAGAGTCAGCTTCTGCAATACAATGAATCATTGCCGGAAAAACGAAACTCTGCCGAACGAGTTCGCAACGAAAAGCTAGAACAGACCTCTCAAAAGTATCCGGATTTACTCGACCAATTAAAGGGAGGGTTTGAAGAAGAGCTGGAACGCCTTCAGTCCGAGCTCCAGCAAGACACTTTGGATAACGATCGAACATTCGAAGAGAATACCGCCAAGACGGAACAAGAGTGGCAAGAGGGACTGGCGAATTTTGAACAATCCACCGAATCGATGAACGATTATTGCGCCGAAGTTTGCCCCGACTGGACGACGATTGATTGGCCTAGCTGGAAGTCGTCCCAGGCAGCCCCCAGGGCATTGCAGTTCGGTCGGTACCGTCCAACCTTCGAACAGCTCGAAGACAAACAATTCTCGATGCCAGCCGTCTTGTCGTATCCAGAACAGCCATCGCTGCTGTTCAAGGCCGATGGAACTGGACGGGAAATCGCGATCGCTTCGATGCAAAACATCATGCTGCGAATGCTGACTTCTATGCCACCCGGGAAGGTCCGTTTCACTATTATTGACCCGACGGGTCTCGGCCAAAACTTTTCGGCGTTCATGCACTTAGCCGATTTCGATGAACGACTGGTTTCGAATAGGATTTGGACGGAGTCGGGACACATCACTCGGCAACTCTCCGATCTAACCGAACACATGGAAAACGTTATTCAGAAGTATCTTCGCAACGAGTATCAATCGATACAGGAATACAACGCTCACGCAGGTGAAGTAGCCGAGCCGTTTCAGATTTTAGTCGTGGCAAATTTCCCGGCGAATTTTTCCGAGGATGCGTGCCGACGGCTCACCAGTATCGCCAACAGTGGCTCGCGATGCGGCGTGTATACGTTGATTTTGAACGATACTCGGATGAAATTGCCCAGGAACTTTGATCTCGAAGAACTCGAAAAAAACTCCGCAGCTCTCGAATGGGACGGCGCGTGGTTCCGTTGGAAACACGAAAGCCTGAAGGAATTCCCTGTCGAGCTCGATCAGCCCCCCAGCGACGATGGTTTTACCAGCGCGGTAAAAATCGTCGGAAGAGAAGCGAAGGACTCAAACCGAGTAGAAGTGCCATTTCGAACCGTGGTGGCGAAAGATGATCAATGGTGGAAAGGCGATAGCCGCGGCGATGTAGAAGTTGCCCTCGGCCGCGTCGGAGCCACTAAGTTGCAATCGATGCGACTTGGAAAAGGTACGTCCCAACACGTCCTTATTTCTGGAAAAACGGGTTCCGGTAAATCGACGTTGCTGCATGCCTTGATCACGAATCTCGCCATCCACTATTCTCCAGACGAAATTCAGTTCTACCTTATCGACTTCAAGAAGGGCGTCGAGTTTAAGCCGTATGCGACACACGCGATGCCTCACGCTCGAGTCATCGCGATTGAAAGTGAACGAGAATTTGGACTCAGCGTTTTGGAGCGGCTAGACCTCGAACTCAAACAAAGGGGAGATCTGTTCCGGAATCATGGAGTTCAAAGTGTAAAGGGTTATCGCGATGCAAATCCCGATGCGGTTATGCCGCGAACCCTATTGGTCATTGATGAATTCCAGGAGTTGTTCGTAAAGGACGACCGTATTTCCCAAGAATCTGGGCTGCTCTTAGACCGGCTCGTTCGGCAGGGCCGCGCCTTTGGAATCCACGTCTTGCTGGGCTCCCAGACTTTGGCTGGCGCCTACACTCTAGCACGTAGTACGATCGGCCAAATGGCGGTGAGAATTGCATTACAATGTAGCGAAGCGGATGCTCACCTAATCCTCAGTGAGGACAACACGGCGGCCAGATTGCTCAGCCGGCCTGGCGAGGCGATTTACAATGACGCCAACGGTCTATTTGAAGGCAACCACCCTTTCCAAGTCGTTTGGCTTCCTGCGGAAGAACACGAAGAATATCTTCGTCGGGTCAACGAAATGGCCGACAAACAGAATCGGAATGATCCACCCCCCTTGGTCTTCGAGGGCAACGTGCCCGCAGACCCTATCGAGAATCAATCGCTGTGCAAGGCGATTTCGTCGCCGACGGCAGACCCACACGCTGCAATCGTTTCTCGGGCTTGGCTAGGCGCTGCAGTCGCAATTAAAGAACCGACGAGCGTTGTCTTTCGGCGGCAAGCCGGCGCGAACCTGTTAGTCGTCGGTCAGCACGACGAGTTGGCTCAGGGGCTATTGGCGAACTGTTTGGTTGGTCTCGCCGCGGGGCTATCCAATGGCTCGCCCAAGGACGCGAAGTTTTACATACTCGATGGCGCTCGGCCCGATGGCCCCGACGCTGGTTTCTGGACGGGAATCGCGAAACGCTTACCGCTAAATATCGAACTTGTCACACCAAAAACTGTCACCGATTCACTGGGTGAATTGGCCGCAGAAGTCGCTCGTCGCTCCGAAGCCGACGACGATTCAGCGCCCGCCCGTTTTGTGCTGATCTATAACCTTTCCCGTTTCCGGGATTTAAAGAAATCCGATGACGACCTTGGCTTCTCTGATTTCGGTGATGACGAAGACGAAAAAATCGATAAGCAGTTCAACCAAATCCTTCGCGAAGGCCCCAACTACGGTGTCCACTCGTTAATTTGGTCGGATACCTACAACAACGTCAACCGTTGGTTCGACCGACAGATGCTCAAGAACATGGAAATGCGGGTGCTGTTTCAAATGGGTGCCAACGATTCCAGCAACCTTATGGACTCCCCAGCGGCGAGCAAACTCGGTGTTCATCGAGCTTACTACTATAGCGAAGAGCACGGCGACCAAGAGAAATTCCGGCCCTATGGAGTCCCAACCAACGAGTGGATAAACTTCGTTGCAGAGGAACTGGGCAAACGTCAAGAAGGTAACATCGAGGTGTAATTTCGGCAGGGCACAGGTGTCTTGCGCCTGTTTTTCGCGCTATGTCGAGCTGTGCGTGGAGTTGTAGCACCTGGACGGCATACTTGGATAAGGCGCATAAAAAACGCCGAGCAACCGGGAGCTGCTCGACGTTTGTGATCCAATGATTTCTTAAGAATCAGCCGCTTCGTTCTCTGCACTGGAAATCAATTCTGTCTTTTCGCCCGTGTGTAGGAACGCACGGTTGCCACCTCGAGTACTCGCGGTGGCCAGAGCCCGAAAGACTCGACCCATCAAGGAATCGTAGTCATCGCTCCGATGGTTTTCGTCAAAACGAGCTTGTGAGACTCCGACGCTAACCGTCAACTTTCGTGGCTCACCATTTGTCTTAATGGAGCACTTCCCACAATCTTCGCGAACCCTTGCCGCGATTCGTTTCGAGTCTTTACCTTTACTCTTTGGCAACAAGACCGCAAATGTCGTCTCGTTCCAGCGACACACGCTATCCATGTCTCGCAGTGTGCCTTTCAAGGTTGTCGCGACGGCCTGCATTGCAAGAGAGACCCCCGTTTCGCCAGCACCCTTTTCGATGTATTCGTAATCGTCAACTTGGACCAATAATACCGCCATCGATTCTTCGCTTCGGCTCCACTCGCCCAAACGAGACCGGAAAATTTCTTTATAAGTATCGAGCCCTGGAAGTTGATCGAGCATCGAGTCCGATTTCGTCGGAACGGACGCGGCGACGGGTTTAGCCTGAACTTCTTTTTGGCCCTGCTGTATGAGCTCGAGAAACGAGAGATTGTTCTTGCCATCGTTCCATTGGCCGTTATTTCGTCCCGCTTCTTTAGCGGCGTAGAGACCATCGTCGGAACGGCGAACGATCGTTTCGCTATCGTCAGTATCATTTACTTCGGACAAGCCACCGCTGGCGGCCACTTTCAATTCCTGCCCTTCAAATTCAAATCGAGCTTTGCCGATGGCGGATCGAGCACGTTCGGCAATCGCGACAGAATTAACCGCGTTCCGTCCAGGGAAAATCACAGCGAATTCCTCGCCACCATACCGGCAAACCACTTGGTCGCTTTCAACGGCAGCAGTCAATACTCGCCCAACTCCGCGCAACACTTCGTCGCCAGCTTGGTGGCCGTAAGTGTCGTTGAATATTTTGAAGTGGTCGACATCGATCATCATAATTGACGAGGGAGATTTCTTCTCGCGGTATTCGCCCACGCAAGCTTCAATTTCTTCGTCGAATACTCGCCGATTGGAAAGACCAGTCAGAGCGTCCGTTCGAGCATCGTTGAGATGCGTCTCGATTTCTTCGGCCTGCTGTTGCAAGCGGTCTTCGGCATCTTGTAGTTGCTTTTCCATGCTCTCATTAGCTTCGAGCGATTTGCTCACAGCCGCGAGAACTGGGCCGGTTACGCCATCTTTCGAATTCTTCAATTCCTCAGTGATGGCTCGAACCGCACTGCTGTGATCGCCAACGCCAGCAGTCACGCTGCTGGTTAAGTCTTGCAACTGATGCAAAACATCATCTGTATTGTCGAGGATATCGGCAGCGCGATCTTCCTGTTGGCGACTACGCTGTTGGGTAACATCTAGCTCGGCCGTTACTGCTTCGACAGCTGCCTCGACTGTCACAGCTTCTTTGGTCGTTTTTTCGTTTTCCGGTTGAGCCTTGGACTTACTACCTCGTCTCAGCCAGCATCCTAATCCGATACCGACAATAGAAGAGATTGCAATAACTAGGGCATCAATGATGATAACTGGCATTTTCAGGGACCCTTGTACTGTTCCGTTTGCAACGGTTTTTGTGGAGCAGGTGTGGAGTAGCGCGAAGAAAACACTACATCCTCAACGTTTAATTAGGTTGCGGTTAGACCGAGTCAACCAAATACCGTCCCAAATCATCATCAAACCGCTGATTTCTCCAAAGTCCTTGGCAATATTGGGCGCGAGTTCAATTCACGACCTATTCTTCAATGACTAGTCCTATTCTTCTTGTCCGTGTTTCAGGAGTCTACTCGTGGACCTTCAACACCTCGATTTACTCGCGTATATCGATCCTGCAATTGGTTCAATTATCTTCCAAGTTGTCATCGCTGGTTTGCTCAGCGCTGGTGTAATGTTTCGCCGCTTCCTGGTAACTCCGTTTCGCCTAATCTTTGGCAAACCTAATGGAGATGACGATACCGAATCGGCGGAAGTCGACGCCTAGTTCGAGCGTTCCCACAGTCGATGATTTTCAATAAAGATGACGATCAACTGAATGAGACTACGAACATGGCTTCTCCGCTGAACGACCATACTGCTGCTGTCGGAGGCGTTCCTTTTGCCCTGCACCCAGCTTCCTTTCGCGACCCGAGTGGTTTTGTTTTTCGGGATGGCTCAGGACAACTGCTGCGCCAAGTCAATCGCTGCTATGAACAGGAATATCGTCGCTTGATGGAAGGTCCGTTATACGGCGAATTAGTTCAGAAGGGTTGGCTAATCGAGCATGAAGAAGTACCTCAAGCATCAACCGATTCCGAGAGTTACAAAGTAATTCGCCCGCGCGAGTTGCCCTTCATTTCCTATCCCTACGAATGGGCGTTTTCCGCATTGAAAGACGCCGCGCTCTTGACGTTGAATATTCAAATCCGAGCGTTGAAAGCAGGATTAAGCCTCAAAGACGCCAGTGCGTACAATGTTCAATTCGACGGCAACAAGCCTATTTTTATCGACAGCCTTTCCTTCGAATTATACGAAGAAGGAACTCCATGGATTGCATACGGTCAGTTCTGTAAGCACTTCCTTGCTCCTTTGGCTCTGATGGCGCGAACGGACATTCATTTAGCCAAGATGATGACGCTTTACATCGACGGTATTCCTCTCGATATCGCGTCGAAACTCCTGCCCTGGACCACGCGCTGGAATATTGGTTTGGCCATGCACCTTCACTGGCACAGTAAAGCTGTCGTCAAACACGCAAGTACCGCCATTTCGCCGGCCAACGATTCAGCGAATGGGAAAACTCGCTCCGCAAAAATGTCGCAATCGGCGCTTGAAGCACTCTTGGATAGCCTGAAAAACACGGTCAAGAAACTAAGCTGGAAACCAGCCGGAACGGAGTGGGCAGATTACTACGAGGACAACTCCTACTCGGAAGAAGGTTTCGAAGAGAAGAAACTCGTTGTCACCCGTTACTTAAAAGCGTTGGCACCAAAAGTCGTTTGGGATCTAGGTGCTAACACCGGCGAGTTCAGTCGACTCGCTGTGGAAATGGGGGCTCAAACTTACGCATTCGATATCGACCCAGCCTGCGTCGAGCGAAATTATCGGGTTTGTAAGAAGCAAAAAACTAGCTCGATGTTGCCCTTGCAAATGGACCTTACCAATCCAAGTCCCGCCATCGGTTGGGCGTTGGAAGAGCGCGACTCATTCGCAGATCGAGGGCCGTGCGATACCGTTATGGCTTTGGCACTCATTCACCACTTGGCGATTTCCAACAACGTGCCACTGGTAAGAGTCGCCGAGTTCTTCCGCAAGCTGGGAAAAACACTGATCATCGAGTTTGTGCCCAAGCAAGATCCACAAGTCGTGCGACTACTCAGTTCGCGGGAAGATATCTTCCCTCAGTACACGCAAGCTGGATTTGAAGCAGCTTTCCAACAACACTATGAAATCATCGATCAACAGCCTGTCGGGTCAGACGGCCGAGTGATGTACCAAATGCGAGCGCGGTAGGGCGAAGCTATTTTGGCGCAGAGTGTTCTTCGATCGTCTGGCTGTCGCTTGATCGTAGTCTACGCGAATGCTTTTTTGACAGCGACGTCGAGGAAGTTGGAAATCTCATCAACAGCCGCGGCATCGCTGAACAACAAACTTGCCTTTTGTTGAATCTGAGCTTTAGCAGCTAGTCGGGCGTCGGCGTTCATTCCCATCTTGTTGGCGATTTGAATGTATTGTTCGTCCGTTTGCGCTACTAAATCGGTGTAGCCCATTTGTTGGTAACACGCGTAAGTCACTCGCGATCGCATATGTTTACCCGGCATCGTTACGATGGGAACGCCGGCTGCGAATGACTCGTAGGTGGTTGTGCCACCACCGAAGGGATACGGATCGAGAATCACGTCGGACAGCGCGAGAAATTGAGCGAAATCTTCGGGATTCATGCGCGGGACAAACACTACGCGATCGACGACATCTGGGATGGACTGCTTAAGTCGCGACTGTAACATCTCGGTCCATTGCCGACTAATCCCATGCAGCATGACAATCTGCCCCTTGGGGTCGTTTCTGAGAATTTTCGCCATCGTTTCGTCAAACTTCGGATGCAGTTTGAAGAGGTTCTGTGGAATCGCGTAGATATTAGCCGATTCGGGCATCTCCAATTCTGCTCGTTGCTTCAACATCGAAGGCGGGTCCGGCTGATGATAAAACGCTGGTAAGCGCTCGAGTCGAATGAGTTGTTCGGTGTAGTGAGCATCCGCTTCGGGTGTTTCCAAATGACTGCTGGAAACGTAGTAGTCAACATTGGGAATTCCGGTAGTGACGGGATGCCCCCAAAGAGCGCACTGAACGGAAGCCAAGCGGCCGAACGCGAGATTGTAAGTCAAACGGTCTAAACCGATATCCGGATACACTAGCGCGTCCATTTCAGCATCGGAAATCTCTTCCCGAGCTAATTCGTATACGTCGGGCAAAATGACAGTATTGTCTGCACCCGCCGCGATGTTTTTTGTCCAATCATCTGGCAAATGAGCGAAAGTGAAGACAGTGACCTCAAACTTGCTGCGGTCGAGTTTTTCAATGATTCCCGCCGTGAGTTTAGCGATCGTGTGATTGCGAAAGTACTTTGAAACAAATCCGACTCGAATTTTTCGACCTTCAAGCGGCTCCATCAAAGCTCGCTCGCAATGGGGCGATTTGTAGGTGATAGTCGGTGCAAACTTCGCTTGAATTTTGGCTAGTTTCTCTTGCAATGGCTTTTCGTCTTCGCCGTGGTAAGCAGAAAAGAAACTGCGGTGGAGAAGATCGCGGTACGGATCGGTTGTGGTGTAGGATTCTTGAAACAACTCATTCAGCTGCTCGTCCACTCGCTGCCGATACTCGCGCGCCTGTTGCTCCGATTCCAAGACGACGGGCAGAACCATTGCCTTCCGCAATCGATAACTCATGTTTTCCGCGTCTAATTCCAACGCGCGATCATAACACTGAATCGCCCGCTCGTGTCGACCTTGTCGCTCGACGCAATCTCCCAGCCGTGCGATAGCGCGAGAGTGATGCGAGTCAATTCGAACTGCCGTTTCACAAGCAATTGCAGATTCGTTACAGTCGCCATAGGCCGCCAAAACGTCGCCCAACTGAAAATAGGCATTCGCCATTGTCGGCTGCAAACGAACCGCTTCTTTGTAACTCTTGATCGAATCTTCCAGTCGACCCAAACGCTGATTACACAGACCAATATAGTAATGTGCCATCGCGTGCCCAGCATGGCTTTCCAACGCTTCGCTGAATTTACCCAACGCAGTTTCGTACGACTTCTGCTCCATCAAGCCGATACCCGCGTTAATATGAGTCTCCGATGCTTCGGGCTTAATCTGCGACGCTTCTTTGAAATGCTGCGACGCTTCCGTTATCTCGCCGCGAGCTTCGAGAATATTTCCTAACTGTTCGTGTGTCTTGGCATGGTCGGGGCTCAGCTTGAGCACGTCTCGATAACAGGCCTCCGCTTTTTCGATATCATTCTTGCGGTGGTAAGCGCGACCTAAATTAAAATGCGCTTTTGCGTGCGTCGGACGCAATCGCAACGCTTGCTCGAGATAGGTAATGGCTTCGTCCATCCGATCGTTACGAGCGAGTATGTCGCCAAGATTGTTGTAGCATTCGACAAAGTCCGGCTTGATGCTCAACGCGCGTTGATAGGCCAAGACCGCTTGATCCGTATGACCGAGTGCATTGAGCGCGATTCCAAGGTTGTAGAATCCGTCGGGATAATCGTTGTCGATTTCGATTGCCAATTCAAAACAATGGGCTGCAGCGGCGGCTACGCCCTCGCCCATAAACTTGATCCCCAAGCTGTTGTAACCCTTTGGTTCCGCGAGCCCAAGCTGTTTCGCTTGAACCAAACTCGCCCCGGCAGCTTCGCGGTTGCCAGCCATGCGGTGAGCCAACGCCAAATTACCGTAATACATCGACTTCGACGGATCGAGCTGAATCGCGCGAGTTATTAACTCGATGGATTCGGGAAGACGACCCCCCTGAAGCGAAATAAATCCGATGTAATGCCAAGCGTCTGCATGCTTTGGATCTTGTTGCACCACCTGCCGGTACATTTTCTCTGCTTCCTGCAGATTGCCATAGCGATGGTGGTTTACAGCTTGGGTGAACAATTCGACCGTCGAGCTCATTGGGTCACTCTTTTAGGGAAGTACGTATCTTGTTCAGGACCGACTCATGAAAATGACTCGGCATTGCCGGTCATCGAATTGAGTCATCTCTTGAATTATCAACAACTTACACAATTCTGGCGGCGTGCCATTTCCTCGGTTAGTCTCTGCAGACTACCGAAAGATTGGGTTTGTGTCACTCGCGTCGAGCATTGCGCCCTACGCGCGGTGTATCTGACATATCTTGCATTTTAACCAGCGGATTCGCGATACATTTGGAAAAAGTACTGAAACTTCTCCAAACCGCTAACCGATAGCGGTTGTATCGGTTAGCGCGCCGTTATGTAGGTCGGGAGAATGCAATGGACTTCGAAGCAATTAACCAAGCCGAATTGGCTCCATATCTTAAACAGCTAGCAAACGATATTCTCGTTTGGGTTGGTTTCGGGACGATTGTCGGCCTATTGGCAAAAGCCATCATGCCAGGCCGCGACCCTGGCGGAGCTGTGGCGACCCTTTGCATGGGCATTGGTGGCACCGTTATCGGCTGCGGAATCCTGTCCTTCTTTATGGAAGATCAACGCGTCACACCACTCAGTCCGATTGGGTTTGCGGTTGGCACTGGCGGAGCTCTGGTGATCCTCTTGTTCTATCGTTTGCTCGGCGGATATTGGTTTGTAGAGGGCGATCAACCGACGGCCAGAATTCGACCGCACCATCGCCGCCGTCGCCGTCGCCGTTACGAAGAAGCCTACGACGAGTAAAAATCCGCGTCTCGTGTAGTAGCTAGTCTCGTGTAGTAGCTCGAGTAAGAGCTCGATGGACGGCGATCCAAACGGTTGGCAGCAAAGGCCAGTAGCAGGACTCGCCAGAGTTCTGGCCGATCTCTCAAACACACGTCGCCATGCAATCCATTCCAGAACTCTGGCGACATCTGCTACGGGAATACCACGAAGATCAAGCGTAGCTGGAATCGCCAGATTTCAGGCCGTTCGCGGGTCAAAGCAACCCTTCAATCCACCCCAGAACTCTGGCGACATCCGCTACGACTGGGGAAAAACTCAGCGAGCAGGACTTAACCGTCCCTCAAAATTTCGGTCGCGGCATTCATCCCACACGCGCCCATGACTCCTCCACCCGGATGGCTTGCTGCGCCGCAGAGGTAAAGGCCATTGATTGGTGATCGATGATCCGCCCAACCGGGCACTGGTCGAAATGCGAACAGTTGGTTGAAGTTCATCGCTCCTTGCATGATGTTTCCACCGGTTAGACCAAATGTACGTTCTAGATCGAGTGGACTGAGAACTTGGCGATGTTCAATCGCGTCGGGAACATTTGGCGCGTAGCGAGCAAGGATATCGATACACCGATCGCCGAAGTCCTCTTTAATATCGTCCCAGCTACCTTCGGCCAATTTGTAGGGAGCGTATTGTACGAACATCGAAAGAATGTGTTTTCCCTCTGGAGCGATCGTCTTATCGACGCTGGTTGGCATTGTCAGTTCGAGAATAGGTTCGGTACTGGGCCAACCGTATTTCGCATCGTCGTAAGCTCGCTCAAGGTAATCGAGTGTCGGGCCAATATGCATTGTTCCGTGATGGTGAGGTGCGACTCCATCGGACGGGCGGCAGGTAAAATTCGGTGGCTCCGATAGCGCGACGTTGATTTTGGCGGAAGCGGACGAGTAATCAATGCGAGAAATCGCGTCTCGGAATGATTTCGGCAGGACCTTGGGATCGAGGAATTTTTCGAACGTCAGATGGGCGTCAACGCTGGAAGCGACGATGGGAGCGTCCAGCAGTTTTCCATCGCTCGTTAACACGCCTACAACTCGACCTTGATCGACAACGATTTCTTGAACAGCGGTTTCGCGTCGAATGTCTACGTGTAGATCGATGCACGCCTTTTCTAAAGCGGTTGCCAGTCCTCCCATTCCACCTTGAACGTAGCCCCAAACACCTCGCGATCCACCTGCTTCGCCCATTACATGGTGGAGTAATACGTATGCAGTACCAGGCGCCGATATTGAAGAAAACGCTCCAATGATTGCGTCGGTTGCCAACGTTGCCTTTAGCACTTCGGAATCAAACCATCGTTCCAGGATTGGTCGAGCAGCACCGCTGAGCAATTCGATCGCTTCTGGCAAGTCGTTTCCTAGCTCGGACATCGAAGAGAACATTTCGTACATTCGCGACGAATCGCGAACGCGTTTCCCAATTCCAACTTTGCGCCAGTCGGCGGGAAGGGGAAGGGGATCGGGAGCGGCTTTTGACAGTACTGGTTCTAAAACCTTTGCAACTCGTTCCAGCAGCGCCTCGTATTGCGGATAACGCTCGGCGTCCTTTTCGCTGAATTTTGCGATCTCCTCCTGGGTCGCTTGTTTGTCCGGCCCCATGAGTAAGGAGCGACCGTCTAAGAGAGGAGTGAATGAAGATGGATTTCGCGCTAAGATATTGAGTCCATAGTGCTTCAATCGCAAATCTCTCATTATCTCTGGCAGCAAGAGACTGATAACGTACGCCGCCGTCGAGACCTTATAACCGTCCCACAGCTCTTCCGTTGTGCTACAACCGCCAAGTACATGTCGACGTTCTAGGACGCAGACCTTCTTGCCGGCCTTGGCAAGATAAGCAGCTGTAATAAGTCCATTGTGTCCACCGCCAATGACAATGCAGTCAAAACTCTTTCGATTCGGATCCATCGTGAGTCCAGTATGTATTTGTTATGTTTTGCGTTCAGGGAATTGACCTGCTCACAAGTTAAGTCGAGGTTTTCGCCTAGCTTGCAAGTCATATCGCGTAGCAAAGTCTATTATAGTCGGCTCCTGAAACGTCGAACATTGGCCACAGGTGATACTCCGCTTCAGAGCGATTTGTGGGACCGTAGAGTCAAATGCCCAATTCCGTGGAATCGAAGTAACGGAATTCCTGGAAGGCCAAGAAAAATCGACTCGAAAATCCGAACATCCAACGCGACTTCTTACAGAATCGGCTATTTATTGGCTGCAGTTGCGGCGGTGTTGTGGAGTTCCAGCGGATTATTTGCCAAAGCTCCCTACTTTTTGAG
>Ga0115002_10003594_pt1 | contig 19252 bp, 11 predicted proteins | sample ArcticOcean_MG_C_8_FD_89576 | JGI IMG/M metagenome (GOLD analysis project Ga0115002, IMG submission 89576) | Marine microbial communities from western Arctic Ocean - ArcticOcean_MG_CB11_86 | ecosystem: Environmental > Aquatic > Marine > Oceanic | place: Arctic Ocean: Canada Basin | collected... | reverse complement strand
CCAACAACGTACCAACAACGTACCAACAACGTACCAACAACGTACCAACAACGTACCAACAACGTACCAACAACGTAAAAGATGGACGATTTGGGACCCAAAACAGATTTGGGACGATTACTTCAGTAAAAGAAAACCTCAGCCGAAAGTCGTTTCAGCGCTAATTCTTCAGTTGCACCAAGGAAAAAAATACGCCCATGTGATTGCCGCCTTGGAAGCGGCGATTCGAAACGGTCAAGCACAACCTTGGATGTACGATGTGTTGGCGTTGACCATGAAAATTGAGAACAAGCCACAAGAAGAGATCGAGCGGGTTTTACTTTCCCGAGTCGATTTCACTGCCGCTGATGTACCAAATATTCTCTATTCTGCGGCTCATCTCACTCGCTTCCGGGGAAACCGCCAAGCACTGACTTTGTACCGACAAGCATCAAGGCTGGCACCCGCACGACCAGAACCTTACATTCTGGGACTCAAATTAGCGCGGTCGCTCAAAGATTACGAAGCCGTGCAATGGGCCGCAACGGGAATACTCATCAATGCTTGGCCCAAAGATTTTCAACGTCTTCATAACCAAGCGGAAGACGTAGCTATAGAAGCGATCGATGCTCTTAAAAAACAGAAAAGAGATAAACAAGCGAACGTCTTCATTCAGGCAATTGCAGAAGCCAAAAAACGAGATCTCATTTTAAAACTTACCTGGAACGGCAACGGAGATCTCGATTTAATTGTTGAAGAACCCTTGGGATCAATTTGCTCTTTAGAAAATCCTCAAACGCACGGAGGCGGGGTTTCACGTCACGATGGTTATGGCCCCAAACCAGAAAACTGCTACGAAGAATACATTTGCGCCCAAGGATTTCCTGGGGCTTACCGAGTTAAAATCCGCCATATCAGGGGTTTAATTGTTGGTAAACGAGCCATCTTACACATCACTCGGCAGCAAGGATCGAACAATGAATCGACTCAAAAAATTACAGTTCCCATTGGAAAGGTAGAAACAACCGTCCGGGTCGATCTGCCAGCTGGACGCCGAAAGAAACAAGCTGACAAAGTCGATGACGAAAAAACTTCTCAACGGTTTCTAAATAGTCTTCTACAGTATTCGGTGTTCCTAGCTCCTAAAGCACAGAACCGAAACGGGGCCGCAAAACGTTTCCATGAATCTCGAAAAAAGTCTGCTATCGCCGCCGGTAACGTAGGATACCAACCGATAATTTCGGTGCTTTCAGAAGGTGCCACCTTAAACGCCTCGGCTCTTGTTTCGCCTGACAGACGTTACGTCAGACTCACTTTGACCCCCACCTTCTCAACACTGACCGATGTGCTGACCTTCAGTTTCATGAACCGGTAAAGACGAACGAATAACATCTGTGCTGGCTATTTACGTTTTCGCACCAACCCAGGCGTCACATCCAAGTCCAGTTCAGCAACGCGACCAGCACGAAGTAACTCCCAAGCAATCGCAGCCATCCCTGCGTTGTCTGTGCAGAATTCCATCGGGGCGACAATCAGCTCGACTTGAATCTCCTCGGCCATTTCCTCAAGCCGGACTCGTAACCGAGAATTGGCTGCGACACCTCCGCCAACACATAATGTTTGCACGGCATACTTTTGTAATGTCTGGCGTGCCTTACCGACCAACACGTCGACAACAGCTTCCTGAAAACTGGCTGCAACGTCTGCGCGTCGCTGGTCCGTCATCGCAGGCACAGGTTTGTGCGAACCAGGAGTCCCTTGGACTTTGTAAAGTACGGAAGTTTTCAAACCACTGAAACTAAACTCTAATCTGTCATCGCGCAAAAACGTTCTGGGAAAAGCAAAAGCTTTGGGGTCACCATCACGGGCCGCGGATTCAATCGACGGGCCGCCGGGGTAAGGCAATTTTAAAATATTTGCCACCTTATCGAAAGCTTCCCCGGCTGCATCATCAATTGTCGAACCAATCAATTCAAACTTTAACGCAGACTTGCAAAAATATAAATTTGAATGGCCACCGCTGACCACCAAACCAACCGCTGGAAAAATATCTTTCCCGGCCGCCATCCGACAAGCAAATAGGTGGGCTTCTATATGGTTGACAGGAATTAAAGGAACATCCAAAGCCAACGCCAACGATTTTGCAGCAGTCAATCCGACCAACAACGAACCAACCAACCCGGGTTCGGTCGCGACGGCAATAGCTGAAAGATCAGCCAACTCAACGTCAGCCTTCTTTAACGCCTCATCAATCACAGGAAGAATTCGCGGGACGTGTGCCCGCGATGCAATTTCAGGGACAACGCCTCCAAACCGCTTGTGCAGATCGGCCTGCGAAGAGACAATACTGGAAAGAACCGTGAAATCATCACGGATAACAGCTGCAGCGGTTTCATCACACGACGACTCGATCGCTAACAATACTCGCCCATCTTCACAAACCATATCCGAGATGTCTCTTTCTTACTCCGACAGAAATTCAATACTCAAAGAAAAAAGGCCGGAGGATAGCCACCGGCCTCAGTTTTCTCAATTTCAATTGAAAACAAATCGAATCGTTAAGCGGCTTTATATTTTAGAGCTAGAACTTTACGAATTTTTCTCGGAAAAACAGGCCGAAATTTGGCCGGGGATTTCAGAGACGCTCGACTTGGTAATTCAGCGTCAAGCGATGCCTTTTCAGCCGGCTTCTTTGCTTCAGCAGGTTTTTCTTTTTTCTTGCCTTCTTCAGCCGGTGCTTGGCCGGTTTCTTTACTTAAGTATTCCAAGGCAATTTGTAATTGTTTGTCAACAAAATCGCTTTCAGGAACTTCCCCCTCGCGCAAGACGTCTCTTTGCTGACGGTATTCTTGATAGTCTCTCATCTCTTCCAATGAAAATTTCTTTTCAAAGTTTTCGTTAGGCATCACACCCCACTCATCTTCTGGCTTAGATTTAGGGAAACGGTGAATATTTTTCCCGCTGGGGCGATGATAGCTGGCTGTCGTCAGCTTCAAGGCACTTTGCCCTGCTTCCAATTCAATCACGTTCTGCACGCTGCCTTTCCCCCAGGTTCGCTCTCCGACTATCACGGCACGCTTATGGTCTTGCAGGCAGGCACTCACAATTTCGCTTGCCGAGGCACTAAATCGATTCACCAAAATAATCATTGGGAATCCAGAATAGGTTCCTTCTTTTTTCGCTTCCCAAACTCGGTCACGGCTATTTCGGCCACGTGTGCTAACAATCTTTCCGGTTTCGATAAACATGTCAGAAATGGCGGTCGCCTGTGAGAGCAAGCCGCCTGGGTTGTAACGCAAATCGAGAATCATGCCCTTCATTTTATCCCCCACCAGTTTATCGAGGGCCACTTTCAATTCATCAGCACTTCTTCTGCTAAAATGTGTCAAGCGAACATAGCCGATTTTAAGTTTGTCATCCAACATAAAGTCCCAAGTGCCTCCGTCGCCGTACTTGTCGCCTAGGACGGTTGCCACTTGAATCACAGCACGAACAACTTCTAATTGTTCAATCTCTTTTGACCCTAGATGAATGACTCCAATGGTCACCTTCGTTCCCGGTTTTCCTTTCAAAAGTTTCACTGCAGAATTCAATTCCTGCCGTTTCGGAAAGTCTTTCGTCGGTTTCCCTTCGATCTCTTCGATAATATCGCCCGCTCGCACGCCTGCTTTATAGGCTGGTGCTCCTGGCAGTGGCGTCATAACTCTCAAACGGTTGACCGTGGGATCGAAATTCACTTGAATCCCCACGCCACCGAACTGTTGTTCAACCGATTGATTGAATCGGGCTAAATCTTCAGGGCTAATGTAGTCAGAGTACTGATCGAGCTTGCTCAGCATGCCTCGAATGGCCGCTTCCATCAGTTCTCTGCGATCAACGTCCTTCACATAGTTTCGATCGACTTGTTCAAAAGTGTCCACAAAGACTTTCATAAGTTCGTAATACTCTTCGTCTTTCTCTGCACTAAAAACAGTGGTCGGCAAAAGACACGAAAATACAAACACGGCCTGGACCAGAAAACGCATTGAAAACCTCCCTTGATGAACCACGAAGCGAAACCTGACTTCCTTGCAGATTTTAGATAGAAAATAAAATGGCGACCTCAAAACCTACCTTTCGGTAACAATGAATTCACCGACTAGCCATAGTGAAGTGTAGGCAAATTGACAGTTTACGGCAAGATTCCATCTCTAACGGCGTGCAAAACCGGCCTCTGCAACTGCTTACCGACAATTTTTCTCGAATGAAGTGTAGCCGACAATTGCCATATCCAGGTGATAGTGCAAAATTACCCTCAGTTGCTATTATCAACGAGAACCCAAAGTAAAGTGAATTCTTTTTCACCCCACGGAATTCGCAACGTGTTCTTCGTCAATACAATTCTCCCAATTCAGTTTTGGACCGGTAGACACAATGGATTGTTCGATCGCAATATCAACTGGTACAGCAGGTTCTGGAAAAACTCAGCACCTGCTCAACCAATACCGCAATGCCCTGCGACAGGCTCATCAGACACTTTCCCCAGGAACAACGCTTTGGTTGACGCCAACGAATCGATCTCGAAAAGAAATCCTCAACAGCCTGCTGAACGATGCCCTGCCTGCCTGCTTCGCCCCAAATATCTATACATTCGACGGTTTCGCTGAAGCCATTTTACAATCGTCCGACCAAAACATCTTCCCCATCAGCGACGTCATGAAACGCCGCCTGCTGAAATCGATCATTTCTGAGCTCATAGAACAAGAACGCCTAAACCATTTCGGAAGCATTGCACACACATCCGGATTTTTAAACCTCGTTTCGGCGTTCATCTCCGAGTTAAAACGAGAAGAGATTTGGCCGGAACATTTTGAACGCGCGTGTTCCGATCGAGGAAATTCAGAAAAAGATTCTGAGCTCACCTTAATCTACCAACACTACCAGTCGCATTTGCTCGCTGCGAATTACTACGATTCCGAAGGGCGTTTCTGGTCGGCTCGAACTTTGCTGGCCGGTGGCCAACTTGGTCCATTTTCTGAGCTTTCGCTTATTATCGCTGACGGCTTCACAGATTTCACCAAAACACAATATGAAATTCTTGCGTTACTTTCGGACATATCGCCTCAGACATTGATTTCTCTACCACTTGAATCTCCACTAAAAAGGCAAGAATTATTTGCCAAATCTGAGATCGCTCTCAAAACTATCAAAAAGTTCTCTTCAGCCACGGTTACTGAAACTAATCACACACCATCTAACCAAAGTCCAATGAACTTCGCCGAGCAAATTTCAGAAACTCTGTTTGCAAACCCGCGAGAGGTTCAACCTCTTTCAGGATCCGAGGGAATCGAAATCCTCTCAGTCACAGGCCAGCACAATGAAGTAAAAATTCTCGCGAAACGTGTCAAAGTGTTACTAATTGCTGGCATCAATCCTTCAGAAATCGTAATTGCCTTTCGATCTGTTGATGAATACGCAGATCAAATTCACGAAACATTCACTGCAGCGGAAATCCCCTATTATTGCGAAGCTGGCATGCAACTCTCTCAGTGCAGAATTCTCTGTGCACTGATTGCGGTTTTACAGATGGAGTTAGAAGATTGGTCGTTCGACCAGTTGCTCAAAGTTCTCGACTCGAACTATTTCTGCCCCGACTGGGAGGAATTAGCGGACGGGGAAACCATTCGAAAAACCGCTGCTTTCCTCAGGAGAAAAAAACTTCACTCCGACAGAAAACTCATTCTGAAACTCTCCGAACGCGAGGCTGATTGGCAGGAGAAACAAAAGTCTGTCTCTCCCGATCATTCTGAAAATCAATTCTCGAACGGCTTTGCTCTGTTGAAAAGACTCGACTCCGTTACTGAAAGGCTACGCCGTAAAGCTGATTTCGAAACCTGGGTGCAACACATTCTTGCGATCGCTCGAGAATTAGGAATCGCTCCGTCAATGGAAGATGCCGACCTCGACCAACTCGATTCAAAAGACCGTCAAATCTGGACAGTTTTCGAGGGAGTGCTCTTCGAGGCTGTAAAAATGGAACAGATTTTCGAACAGACCCACACTCAGAAAATTGCACTCGACGAATTCTTTTCTCAATTGCTCGACTTACTCCAGAACGAACATTTGAAACCTAGCGGTACTGACCGCGGGAAAGTCTCTATTTTGTCCGCTGCACAGGTTCGGAATCTCGACATCCCCTATTTATTCCTAGCCGGACTTTCCGAAAACAGTTTTCCTGCTGGGCAATCGGAAGACTGCCTCTACACAAACTCAGAACGTCGTGAATTGATTGACCGAGGTCTCGATTTAACTCACCTGTCATCGCGTCAACAAGATGAAATGCTATTATTTTACGGCATTGTAACCCGCGCGAGAAAGAGTCTGGTCCTCAGTTATTCAGCTGTCAGCCGAGACGGGCAGCCGTTGTTCCCCAGCCCCTATTTGGCGGCTCTCGCCAGCCTGTTTGACGCTGAGACTTTGAAGTTGACTTCATCCGGCCAGCTCGACCCGGTTCCCGCAATTGAGGATGTTCTCACAGAAACTGATTTCAGAACAGTTGCCACCGCTGAAATTCACCAGCAAAACCCAGAGTTGTTTCGCAGTTTGTTAGAATATCCAAATACTGCCCAAGTCGCCGAAAACCTACTCGCGGCCATCGATGTTGATGCCGCTCGATTCGAAACGTCGGGGATGACTTGCTATGAAGGTTCTCTAGAACAGCCTGCGAATTTATCTTGGCTGAAAGAACATTTTTCTGTCGAGTTCCAATTCAGTGCAACTCAGCTCGAAAAATATGCGAAATGCGGATTCAGCTTATTCTCATCCGACCTGCTACATCTTGAAGCATTGGAAACTCCTGAAGCCGTCACCGATCATCGCAAACGAGGTCTGCTTGTTCACGACGTATTGGCTGCACTTTTGACGGATGAAACAGAATTTACACAAGAAGAATTGACGTCACAGTTTCATCAGTTGGTGAAGAAGCACCTTGGGTTCCGCCCAGCAGAATCGGAACTGCAAAAGGCACTGCTGGACGTAGAACGACAACTGATGGAACAGTGGGGAACTGACTATGCTTTGGACTGGAAAAATTATCATAGTCTTTTTTCAGCGAACTGGGATATTGCCCCTGTCACAGAAAAAGTAGAAGTCGCCTTCGGAAATGCCCCAGTCTCGAATGATGACGTATCAAAGGAGAATTTTCCAAGCCTCAACTTCGGAGACGGTGTTCGCACCGCAAAAGTTCGCGGGCGCATTGATCGCATTGATATTGGAACGGTCGATTCCGAAACTGTGTTCAATGTCATCGATTACAAAACCGGCCAGACTCCGCGGTTTGACGAAATCGACGTCAGCACAGGCCGTTCGTTGCAATTGGCCCTTTACACGTTGGCCGTCAAACGCTTGGGAATTGCAGGCCCCGACGCCGTCCCTTACCAAATGGGGTATTGGAGCCTTAAAAAAACGGGCTTTGTTCAAGGGATAAAAACACGTAAACGAAAGCTAGAACCAATTAATCGAGCTGTTTGGGAATCTTTAGAGGAGATGTTAGAACAAATTGTTCCCGACCTTGCTATGGGAATTCGTTCGGGGCAGTTTCTCGTTTACAACACCGAGAAAACTTGCACGCAACTATGCGAATACAGCACCATTTGCCGCGTCAACCAAATTCGCCCCATTCAAGAAACGCTGCAAAAGTTTCCTCATCAGTCTGACCAAAACTCGCCAACTGAAAATTAGCCTACTCGATTTCCACTTTTAGAATCCAACTTCATGCCGCAATCGTCGCTGAAATTCACACAACAACAACAAGAAGCCCTTGAGACTCGAGATGTCTCGGTGGCTTTATCGGCCGGTGCAGGCTGCGGGAAAACGTTTATTCTCACTCAACGATTTCTCTCGCACTTAACACCCGGAGAAAACGCAAGCAATCTGAACTCAATCGTGGCAATCACTTTCACCGAACGGGCTGCCCGCGAAATGCGAGACCGAATTCGCGAAGCGTGCCAACAACGTTTGGACTCGTGCCCAGACCAAGATGCCGCGTATTGGCTCGGCATCCTCAGAGGGTTAGACACGGCTCGGATCAGCACCATCCATTCTTTCTGTTCGAGCTTACTGAGAACTCATTCCATCGAAGCACAACTTGACCCACAATTCCGCCTGTTCGATCAAGCTGAAGCCGATGCCTGCCTACGACAGATCGTCTCGGACAGCATTTTTGAATTGTTGTCTCAACATGACGAACAGTGCAAAGAACTTGTTTTGAACTTCGGACTTGAAAAGGTTCACAAGCTAGTTCGAAGTTTGGTGCAACAACGGTTTCGAATCGAATTCGAACAGTTTGAAAACCTGTCGTCCGACCAACTCTCAGAAATCTGGTCTGACCACTGGCGTGAAACGCACATCCCCTCGTTGATTAAAGACCTTGCTGCCGCACCGAACACCCAGTTCTTGATTCAATTACTCACCGAACATGAAACCACTCACGAAAAAATGCAACAACGCAGAATTTTCCTGCTAGATCAACTACCACAACTGGGTGAAGCTGGTATCACAGCCGATTTCATTTCCGAGTTGGCTGAACAAGCAAAAGTCCAAGGTGGAGGCACGGCAAAACATTGGCCCAGTCCAGAAATCTATGAGAGTATTAAACAGTCCTTCACATCTTTAAGAAAGTCGCTGGCAGAGATTTCAGACGCGTTCAATCTCGAACTCGACGACTTTCAACTAGCAACCCAACACAGCCAAGCCGTCTTAGCTGTGACTCAGCATACGCTAGAACTTTACGAGCTCTACAAGCAGAAAACCGGCTCGTTGGACTTTGATGACTTACTGATCCGCACCCGAAATCTTCTCAGAGACTCTGAACCTGTCCGTCGAAAGGCTGCTGCTGACATTTCATTCCTAATGGTCGATGAATTTCAAGACACCGACCCCGTCCAAGCAGAAATTGTCAGGCATTTGTGCGGACAGCAATTGCTGAGCGGTAAGCTGTTTTTGGTGGGAGATGCAAAACAATCGATATACCGTTTCCGCCGAGCCGACCCTGCCGTCTTTCACGAACTTCGCAGTGAAATACCCAAAGCAGGACAACTGCCCCTTAGCAAGAACTTCCGCAGCCAGCCCGAAATTCTAAACTTCGTCAATTGCCTTTTCACGGAATCAATGGGGGAAGACTATGAGCCGTTACTGCCGCATCAAAACCGTCAACTTTCCCCCCAACCGTCTATCGAATTTTTGTTTGCCAACATTCCCGACAAAGACGAACCCAATGATTCAGCAGAGACAATCCGTAAACGCGAGGCCGATTGGATGGCCCGGCGTATAAAAACGCTGCTGGATGACGAGACTAAACGCGTGCGATTCAAGAATGTACAAACTGGCGTTGAAGAATTGCGCCGTCCACAACTGGGCGATTTTGTCATTTTGTTCCGCACGTTAAGCAATGTCGCATTTTACGAACATGCGTTAAGAGAACTGGGGTTAGATTACTACCTTGTCGGCGGAAAAGCATTTTATGCTCAGCAGGAAATTTACGATCTAATTAACCTCTGCCAATACTTGGAAGACTGTGATGATTTAATCAGCCTTGCCGGAACACTGCGCTCGCCATTTTTCTGTTTGACAGATGATACACTTTTCACTTTGGCCAATTCATGCGGAAACTTGCGAACTGCTTTGCAGCAACCCCCTCCAGAATGTCTTCCTACAGCACAAAAAAAACAAGTTGACTTAGCTTCTCGAGTTCTTCAAGAATTACAAAGCAAAAAAGATCGCTTGTCGATTGTCCAACTTTTGAATCGGGCAATGGATTTAACCGGCTACGATGCTGCTTTATTGCACGAGTTCCTGGGCCGTCGCAAACTTGCCAATTTAAGAAAGTTAATTGAGAAGGCTCGCCAATTTGACTCAAACGGGCAACTTTCGTTGCGAGATTTCGTTCACTGGATGAGAGACTGTATCAAAGAAGAAACGGCTGAAGAATTAGCCGCCACACATCCGGAATCGAACGACGTGCTGCGTTTAATGACCATTCATCAATCTAAGGGACTAGAATTCCCCATCGTAATTGTGGGCGACATGAATTGGTCTCAGCAAAAGTCCTCTTCACTTCCACACCTGCATTCAGAATTAGGGCCGATATTCGATTTACCAGAAAAGCGTGGAAAAAAACCGATTAATCCGGGCGCAGAAATCTATAAACGCGAAGAGAAGCCGGAAAACCAAGCAGAAACCATTCGCCTGCTGTACGTGGCACTTACCCGCGCTGCCGACCATTTGATACTTTCGTCAGGCCTGCCCACAACGGGCAAAAAGTCATTGTCTCCGTGGCTGCAGCTTCTTGCTCAACGATTCGATATACAAACGGGGTTACCCGTTGCCGACCCGTATCTAGGCCGCATCGCCTTTGGAGACATTGAACCCGATCAAATCCCCGAAATCCGTGCTCATCATTGCCGACCTGAAGTTGTTACGTCCATTCAACCGATTTCGGATGGCCGAGTTTCGTTGAGCAAAATTCGGGAAACGGTCTCGGCAGCGACGTCCGCGCCTTTGCCAACGCTTCTCGGACCAGTTTCAGCCACTGACAATTCCAACAAACATCTTTCTGTTTCTGAAATCGAAGCCTTCGATTCTGTACCCGCATCGCACTCACCTGTGCCAATCAATCAGGCTGCAGAATTAGATCGGCAATCCTCGCAACAACTGGGCACACTGGTTCACGCCGTCCTAGAGAAAGTCGACTTCAAACAGCCCGGCGATTACACCCACATCTTGTCTCGCTGGGTTGAAACCAATTCATCAGGCCTCGACCAGACAGTTATCGACCAAGCAACTCAACGAATCGAGACGTTCCTCAATTCGGACGTAGCCACAAGAATTGCGAATTCGCAGCGGTGCTTCCGCGAGCTTGATTTCCGTCTGCGATGGCCGTCGTCGAACTGCGAAACAACAATCACCGGAATGATTGATTGCCTGATTCAAGAGCCAGACGGAAGCTGGGCCATTCTCGATTATAAAACGGGGTTCAACGCCGTGGATGACGAAACGATCATTGCCAAACACGAACTGCAGCTTGCCATTTATGCGTTTGCCGCAACGGAATTAATCGGACGAACTCCCGACAACGTCGAATTAATTCTCATCCAAGAAGGCATCCACTGCCTTCCCATAAACTTCAATGAAAACCGGCTGTCCGAGTTGTCGAATCGAGTAGATACTGCCATCTCGAATTGTAACAATCCCGAGTTCTCCTCGGTTTAGTCCTTCTTCTCTTCAACTTCAGAAGGTTTTTCCGGAACAATAACTTTCACTTTTTTTTCTTCCGGCTGCAAGACCTGAGAAATCGCCTGAGTCGCATTTTTCAGTTTTTTATCGACACTGCCATCGGCCATGATAAACCGAATCGCCCGCAAGGCTTCCGCCGCTAAAGGACGGTTTCCTGAATCGCCTTTGCGTTGCGCTTTTACGATTCCTGCAAGTACGTCCAATGCTTTTTGCTTGTGGCCCTGAAGGAACAGAATGCGTCCTTCAAAATACTGAACCAACATCGGCTCAGGAATTCGAGACCGATATTTTTCCAACTGTGCTTCTGCCAGCTTCACTGCCTTTTGTTCAATTGGTAAATCGACGGCAACGTAAATAAGAATTTGTTGTGTTTTTTTATCAGCCTGCTCTGCAATCGCATCATTGAGAATTTTAATGGCCGAGGTCAAGCGGTTCGATTTTCCCAGGTAAATTGAGTGCTTTGTTAACATCTCAGCATTCTCAGGGTATCGTTTCACGAGCTCTTGAAACAAATGGTCTCTCTGCTTAGTCGCCGGTGAACGAGTTAATGCCGTAGCATAAAGAACAGCATGTTGTTCACTCCGGTTACTCGATTCATAGATTTCGGCCGCAGTCCCAATGGCATCGTCAAACCGATCGGTCAACAGGTAAGCTTCGAGCCGTTGCAGCAACCAGTCTGAATCATCTCCCATCAAGGCATCCAACTTATCAACCAATAAGGCCGCTTCATCTTGCAACCTAAACGTGACCACCAACGCGAGCATTTCCAATTGAAACTCTGGAATTTCAGCATTCAAGGTAACAGCAGTTTTCAGAGATTCAAAACCATCCGTTTTTGCCTGCCGTGCTTCGGGAATTTGATTGAGCGCCGCGTGCCGCACGGCTGCACCTTGATAAGCATAAAACGCCGACAAAGCCAATGCCCCAGAGGAAAGGTGTGTTTTTCTTAAATTGATAATCTTCTTAGCAGCTTCCTCGTCGCCAGCATAAAGTTTCATACGCAACTGATACGCCAAGAATTTTTGGTTTTCCGTGTCCTGCTCTAATGCCTGTCCAATCTCTTGGACGGCAGCGTCCTTCCGGCGCAGCCGATCTAATGCGATCGACCGCAGATAATGCCCCGATATCGACTCTTCAGAACTGAGTTCATCAAGGGCTTTTTGATCGTGCCCGGTTTGCAGATACCGACGTGAATTCTTGAGAGCTTCAGAATCGGCCCCTTGAAAACATCCCGCCGAGATAAACAGCAAGACGAAAGTGAATTTCAGATTCAACATGTTATAATTCCAGGAGACATAAAGTTCTCCCCGCCTTGATTAACTGTTTCAATTAATTTTAATAGGAAAGAGCAAACTGAAATCGGTTTTTCCCAGAACTCACCTGCCTAGTTAGCTGGCTTTCCTTGGTCGATTTCATGGCCTGGTTGATCGATTTGTCGCCTGGCCTTCGGCTGACTTCAATCTGAACTTGATGCAGCCCCAGTTCTGCCCCATTTTTTTCCGCCGAGTAGGCTAAGCGAAACTCGCCCGCCTCATCAGAATACGCTGAAGAGGCTCGACCTCGAGTTTTGCCCGATTCATCAACGGGCTGAAAAACAACACTCGCAGGCACAGCCCGGCCGTTCAAGGTCACTCGGCCGGTCACTTCAGCCAACCCGTTATCGCCGCTCGAACAGCCCGGCAACATCATCGCTGCCAGTGCGAATACATATTGTACATTTACAAATCTCATCAAAATGCACCACCTGAAACAGTCTCTCCACCGGCAATTGTAGAAATCGCCTGATAGACATTCTGATAGACCGAGTCACTCAGAAAATGAGCCGAGCCATCTGCGAATAAAAAATATGCTCCGCCGCTATGATGCGACTGGAACGAGTAAAAGGGACGTTCATCGGCAGAAAAAGGCAATACTCTAGGAAATGGATTGATAGTAAAAGGAATTCCCGCGGCTGAGGAATCCTTAGGACAATCGGGTGCCGCAATATCTCGGGTCACACCAAACGGTCCGGCCACCCAGAACGAACTCGGATTTCCCGGCCCCCCCGAGGGTGCAAAATACGTGACCGCGGCCATCGCCCAAGGGTATTCAACCTGTAATGTTGGGAACGAAGAATCGGCCCCCGAATAAGTCAACAGCGCGCCTGCTTTTTCACCCAGCATGATTGTCTGAGAAGCACCGTCGGAAATATCTCGAAACCGGCAATTACTACTGTACCCAAACATGCCCCGCGAATGCCCGGGCCATTGACTCCAATAATGTAACAGCCCACCCGGGCAACTGTCCGCCGCCGAGCCAGGCAAGGCACGGATGAGGTCTGAACCGTGTGAAAAAGAATAATCGCAGGGCGAACCAGACATCCAATGCGCGCTGCTACCGCTGCCATCATCGCCAATCGTCAATGCACTGTGCGGACTGCTGGGGCACAACAATGTTTTTATCGGCGTCCGGTTCAGCGGCCAGGCATTGTGGGCACTGGCATCGGTCATGCTCGAAAGCCATGTCTCATCAAAATCATACTGCTGATACAAATTCCCCTGTTCCAAATGGGGCAACAGCATGTGGTAACCGGTCCAATGGCTGCGATATTGTAATGCCCCAAACGATGACGCCGGGGCAGGCGGGTTGCCATCTTCTTGCCGCACAAAACTCGAAGGGAACACGCTGTGCGTTGATTCATAATTATGTAAGGCCAACCCCAACTGCCTGAGGTTATTTTGGCACTGCGTCCGCCGCGCACTGGCCCGCGCTTGCTGAACCGCAGGTAACAGCAAGGCAACCAAAATACCAATCACAGCGATCACCACCAATAATTCGATGAGCGTAAAACCGCTGCGGTTGTGTTGTGTTTTGACAATCACGGTAAAATCAATGGCCAGAAAATAGGGGACGATTGGGCTAGACGTTCGACGGCTTCTTCCCGGTGGGGAACACCAGAAAGCCCTCCTAGTTATTTTACGTCAAAAACCCGCAATACGACGACCGAGATCCCGAACTTCGGCCAGATTCTGCCCTTTCCAGCCGCCCCAAACACCGTTTCAAAGCCCAATACCAACCCGATTATACGCATTCCGACGAATACAAGAATGGCAACACGTGTGAGGAGATTGGAGTGGACTCGCATAAGAAACTTAAGATTGTGAGTTTTCCCCATAAGTTTCAATGAAAATAATTCGCATGAATGTGCTGTTTTTCACATAAGTTAAAACACTTGCTAGTTTGAACACAAGTAAGATTACTGATATTATTTATCAAGATGTGAAGTTTGAATTGCCGCTTGTCGCTCTATAATTAACAACAAAAAATCAACGCAAAACATGTAAATAGAACTTACCGAAAATCATGAAAGATTTATTTAACGGATATTACAGACTAACCAAAGAGGATTTCGATTCTCTTTGGGGTAACGCAGTTTTTGTCTTTGACACCAACGTTTTGCTGAACCTGTATCGTTATCAGTCCTCAACAAGGGATTCTCTTTTTACTGTAATTGAACGATTGGCTGAACGTGTATGGATTCCGTACCATGTAGGGCTGGAATTCCAACGAAATCGGTTAAAGGTTATTGCCGCACAGCATAAGCGCTACTCTGAAGTACAAAATATCGTGACTGAATCTATTTCTAGCATGCAAAGTGAATTGGATGGGTTGCAGCTTAAAAAACGCCATAGCCACATCAATCCTGATAAATTGATAGAAAACATCAACAAAATCAAAAACGACTTCCTGGTAGAACTAAGCACTCTGGAAGAGCAAAGCATAAGTGTTACCTCACCTGACGAGATACGAGCAAGAATTGATAGCCTGTTCGAGAGCAAGATTGGCAAACCACCTGCAACCCAAGATGAAATTGATCAGCTATTTCAAGAAGCCGAAATAAGATATAAAAACGCTGTACCACCGGGATTCGAAGATTCAAAAAAAGATGAAAACTCTTCAGATGAATTTACTTATGGTGGTATAACTTATAAACGAAAATACGGTGACGTTATTGTCTGGAAACAAATAATTAATCACGCCGCAAACGAGGCGCTAAAAGACGTGATTTTTATTACTGATGATAGTAAATCAGATTGGTGGTGGAAAATAGATAGTAACGGTAAGAAGACAATTGGCGTTAGACCTGAGCTAACCGACGAATTGTCACGAGAGGCCGGAGTAGAAAGGTTTTATGTCTACAACACCGAGGGTTTCTTAAAATACGCTAATGAGCAGTTGGGTACGCAAGTAACAGAAGAGGCAATCGAAGAAGTCAGGGAGGTGTCTGTCGCTCGTGGCAACAACTTGCTGAAACGTCAGGATTTCATGCACCTTGCCAGATCAAGCGAGAAAGCTGTTTTCGAGTGGCTGCAAGATAGATTCACCCGTTTAGAAGAGAATCACAGAGGACGCCTTGATTTTATTGCTTATGAAGACAATCTAAAATATGGCTTTGAAGTTAAGCTAATTCAGCAGCCTCGAATAATAATTCATCGTCTCAAAGAAATGATGTTTCAGTCTTACTACATGTTAAATGAAGAGGAATTTCATGAAATTGCTCTCATTTTTGTTGCTCTAAGCGAAGATTCAGCAATTGAAATCATCCGGAAAACAAAGAAAATAATGCCAGAAATGAAGAATAATTTAAGAATTCTCGTCGGAATAGTTGAAGTAGATGAAGGCGATAACTTTGCATATGGGTTCAGACTTTTTGAAGAAGTGATTGTTAATTACCACACGTAAGAAGCACGCCAACCCCATCACCGAAGTTCAAACGGGACTTCTAACCCGTGGTCGTCCATTAACTTTTTATCCGCTAGAATTTCGTGCGTGGGGCCGTCGGCTTGGATTGAGCCGTTGTCTAAAACTAGCACGCGGCTGCAGAGTTCAACGACCAAGTTCAAATCGTGCGTGGCGACGATTTGGCTGCCTTCAAACGATTTTAGAATTTCCAACAACGCCCGGCGGGCACGTGGATCGAGATTGCTGAACGGCTCGTCCAAGGCCAGTACCGATGGCTGGCAAGCCAAAATGCCCGCTAAACACACCCGTTTGCGTTCGCCCACGCTTAACTGCAGCGTGCTGCGTTGTTCGTAACCAGCTAAGCCGACTGACTCTAACGCCGTGGTCACTCGGTCGCGAACTTCCTGTTGAGGCACTCCCAAATTTAATGGGCCGAACGCCACATCTTCTAAAACTGTCGGGCAAAACAGTTGATCGTCTGGGTCTTGGAACAAGAAACCGACAGCACGCCGAATTTCTTTGAGATGGTCTTTCACCACCGGCAGGCCGTGGACTGTCACCGCAGCGGAATTCTCAGAACGTGCACTTTCTTCAGGCAGCAAACCGTTTAAGTGCATCAGCAGTGTCGATTTCCCGGCACCGCTGGGGCCAACCAATCCAACCACTTCTCCAGACTGCACGCTAAAACTCACCTGATTCAACACCGCCGGGCCGCCGGGGTACCGGTAGGTTAAATTTTGAATTGAAAGATCAATTTGTGAGCTAGCGTTTTCCATTTAAGCATCTGTATTAGGTGTTGAATCGAGCTTTCGCACATGGCCGTCCCAGCCGCGGGCGCACATGGCCGAATGCACGCGTTCGGCCCGTTCCATCGACCGGATGAGCAACATGCCAATGAGCTGGGCAGAGACTTTCCATTGATGAATTGTTCGCCCCTGACCGAACGACCGCGCTCGGCGGGCGACACGCATTTTGTCGAGTTCATCCCACAGCACGAAAATATAACGGTACATAAACGACAACAGGGCAATGAGAACTTCAGGCACCCAAAATCTCCTGAGGGTAATTAGCAGTTGGTCAAACGGCATGACATTCACCAGCCACAGCATGGTAAGAAAGGCCAACGTGCTCCGGAATAATATCGCCACCATCATCTCCCAGCCGCGTTCAAACCCTTGGGAAAACGGCAGCGAAATCGAAAGCAACAACATCATCGGCAGGAAGAGCGACAACCGACGAAACAGATAAGACATCGGCACATGGGCCAGCGTATGCCCAGCGAAAACTACGCAGATTAAAAACACTTGAACGGGCCACAGTTCAACCGGAATTGAAAGCCCGGTCACAACCATTCCCACGGCCAACAGAAATTGAATATGTGCGGGCAAACGATGGCACAACGATTGAACCCGCCCGTATCGGTCAAGATAACCACTGGTCATTCTCGAACCTCGGCGTTCGCTGCTTGCGGTTTTATGGTTCTTCCCAGCAGCAGCCCAATGATGAGAACAACCCCCGTCCCGCCGATTCCCGCCAATGACACCGAGACTTTCTGCCAACCGTGCATGGCAATGGGAACTTTATAGTCATCCAAAACCAAGATTTTTGGTTCCGCTGCTAGCTCATTAAAACCGGCCCGTTCAGCCACGGCTTCTAATCCGTCGGGAAAATCAGAAGCAAACGGAGCTAAGAACGCTGCCACGGCCAATGCAACAACCACACCTGCCGCCAACGCACGGCTGAAAGTTCCCACAGCGCCAGCAGGCTTTTCAGACGAATGAAGTAAATCGGGGCGTTGCGAAAGTATGAAGCTGACTGCAAAGCCGGTAATTAAAGCTTCACCAATACCAATGGCCGAGTGCACTGTGACCATCCAGGTGAAAATATTTTGGAATTGAAAATCAGAGTTCAACCAGGACATCCGAAATTCTAAACAGAACAATGCCGCAGCCGCCATCACCGTTAACCACGAAGCAAACACGGCACCCACAATGGTTCCGAATCGGCCCCGGCCAAGTAACCGGCGTGTGATTGATAAAATCCCATATCCACCAATCGAACCAATCACCGCCATGTTCAGCACGTTGGCCCCGAGTGTCAGAATTCCGCCATCAGCAAACAGCACACACTGCACGACCAGCACCAAAGTGATCGCCACACAACCCGCCCAAGGCCCTAATACGCTGGCGGCCAATACCCCGCCGATTAAATGGCCAGAAATGGGTGCCCCCAACAAAGGAAAATTCACCATTTGCCCGGCGAAAATAAGTGCAGACATCATGCCCGTTAACGGAACGGTTCGGTCGCCTAGAGACGATTTCATTTTATGCAGGCTGTAGCCCACAACGGAGAGAGACAAGGCTCCCGCTGCAATACAAACTTCTGGGCTTAACACGCCATCCGCAATATGCATATTGTTTCCTGAAAAACATTTGAAATTGCCCCGTCTCCAAAATCACGGTTTTTGGAAACAACGGGGCCGTTGACCGCACAATTCTACTCTAGCCGTGTGCCGGGGGATTTGCAATTAACGGTCTTGATTGTCAAACTCAAAAAATACACGTCTCATCGATATTTATACATTCGACGAGACAGCAAACACCCAATCACCGAGACCGGCATGGCTGAAGTTTTTCCTGAAAACGAGTGGAATCTCCTGCAAGAGTTGCACCAGAACCAAAGAATCTGGGACCAACTGCAATCGCAGGATGAACCAGAATTCCGCGTGCAAGAACGGCTGCGCAAAGACCATTCGGCTGAGTTCGTGCGGTCGGCACTCACAATTGCTGGCCTAAGAATTAAGGCACAAGCAAAATTCTCACTCGCCAACAAAATGTGGTTTCATCGCCAAGGGCTTGAGCAATCAACGTCCGAGCAAATTGCCAAGCACGTGGCACAGCGGTTTTCAGGGCGCGTGTTCGACTTCTGCTCGGGAATCGGCGGTGACGCTGTCGCATTGGCGGAACGCTGTTCGGTGTTCGCCGTTGATCGAAACCCGGTCAATGCACTGTTCTGCAAATGGAACGCAGAAGTTCACGGAGTGAGTTCCAACGTTCACACAATTTGCGCGGATGTCAACGATATCAAAAGTCGCGACGGGTTTCTAAGAATCGATCCAGACCGACGTACCGGCCCACAAAAACGCGCACACCGAATTGAAGATTACGAACCGCCGCTGAATCAACTACAACAGTTGATGACCGAGTTCCCCGGCGGAGCCATTAAATTGGGGCCCGCCTGCAATTTTATGGGTCAGTTTCCGAATTCTGAAATAGAGTTG
>Ga0115002_10003593_pt1 | contig 19252 bp, 18 predicted proteins | sample ArcticOcean_MG_C_8_FD_89576 | JGI IMG/M metagenome (GOLD analysis project Ga0115002, IMG submission 89576) | Marine microbial communities from western Arctic Ocean - ArcticOcean_MG_CB11_86 | ecosystem: Environmental > Aquatic > Marine > Oceanic | place: Arctic Ocean: Canada Basin | collected... | reverse complement strand
GGATGCCTTTGGGGGCTACCTAAGTGTTCGAGGTTTGTTTCAGGATAGAACGATAAAAAAGTAAGAATGCAGTTTTTTCTGAAAAATGCAAATGCGAAAATCTTACAATCTATGCCTTGAAATTTAGGGGTAAGATGCTACTTCTTGGTTATGCATCGTTTTTTCATTCTCGCCCTTTTCTCTTTTCTTGCCATTCCCGCCTTTGCCTTGGACGCAAAGCCGAACGTATTGTTCATCGCCATTGACGATCAGAACGACTGGATCGGTTATCTTGGAGGCCATCCTATGGCTAAAACTCCGCACATCGACCGATTGGCATTCCGCGGGACTGCATTCACTAATGCCCATTGCCAGTCCCCGCTTTGCAATTCTTCAAGAACTAGCCTGATGACGGGGTTGCGCCCTTCCACCACCGGCGTGTATGGCCTTGCTCCATGGTTTCGAACTCTACCCGAGTTGAAGGATCACGTGACTTTGCCGCAATATCTTAAGAAGCATGGCGGTTATACTACTTACTCCACCGGTAAGATTTATCACGGAGGATACGGCCGACGTAAAAACGATACGGAGTTTGACGTTTTGGGCCCACCACCAGGTGTGGGAGCTCGGCCCGCCAAGAAACTCGTCGACACACCAGCGAAACATCCACTCGTAGACTGGGGCGTTTTCCCACACAAGGACGAGGATAAGCAAGACTACAAGGTTGCTACTTGGGCCGTCGAACAACTCGACAACAAATTGCCCGAACCGTTCTTCTTGTCCGTAGGATTCTTCCTCCCGCACGTGCCCTGTTATGCAACCCAAAAATGGTTCGACATGCATCCGGAAGAGGGATTACTTTTACCAAAATTCAAACCAGACGATCGAAAAGACACGCCGCGATTCTCGTGGTATCTGCATTGGCAGTTGCCCGAACCACGCCTAAAGTTTCTCCAAGAAAGCAATCAACACGTCAACTTAGTTCGTTCCTATCTGGCCTGCACTAGCTTCGTCGATAGCCAAGTCGGACGCTTGCTCGAAGCACTCAATCGCAATGGGCTGGACGACAACACAATTGTGGTTCTCTGGTCCGATCACGGCTGGCACCTGGGCGAAAAGCAGATCACAGGGAAAAACACACTATGGGACGACTCGACTCGCGTGCCCCTGATTTTCGCTGGCCCTGGAGTCAACAAGGGAATCTGTAGCAAGCCTGCCGAGTTACTCGATATCTACCCATCGCTTATCGACCTCTGCAAGCTGAAACAGCTCGATCATCTCGAAGGGCATTCGCTGATGCCGCAAATACTCGATGCTCAAACGCCGAGAGATTGGCCCGCAATTACAACTCATAACCACGACAATCATGGAGTGCGTTCGGAGCATTGGCGGTACATTCAGTACGCCGATGGCAGCCAAGAGTTGTACGACATGCGGAAAGACCCCAACGAATGGAACAATCTCGCCGCTGACCCGCAATATAAAACGGTCATTGCCGAGCACAAAAGATATCTTCCGCCAAAGAGCGCCAAACCTGCACCGAACAGCCGTTCTCGAATCTTGGTGTATGAAAACGGAAAAGTAAATTGGGAAGGGAAAGATGTCGGAAAAGACGACCCCATCCCCGAACTGGGCGACTAACCAGGTCAATACAAGACAACTCGACTACTGGTCCTCTTGCCCTAAATATCTCGACCAATATTGCTCGCGATATTCCACTTGGCCAAGCCGAACAGATTGCCAACTGGGCAGCTCTCGCTGGAGCAGCGGGACATTCCATCTGGCAGTACTAAAGGACTGCACGGGAACTTTAAGCGAGTTGAACAAGTTTGACCAACCGCGATCGTAAGACCAACCATATCGAACGGCGACTGGTTTTTTAACATTGCGAGCCGATACGACGACAGTGTCGCGACCGACGATCTTCCCTTCCGCCCATTGCCAACGGCGGACTTCTCCACAAACTTCGAAGCCTTGAACTTCCTGCGTGTACCAGATTGACAATCCAGCTCTAGTTCCGGCAAACGTGACGGTGACCTTCTCACCATCCACCTCGTGACTCGCGTATTGCGGTAATATCAAACGTTCGTTTTTGTAGACGCTATTGTAAGCGGTCACGAGCATCCGTTGAGCCAGTTTTTCCCGGTCGACGACTCTACCACCAACATCCAAATCTCGAGTCGGTACGAGTGAAACGTCTGGCAGTTTTTCAAAGAGTAGGTAGTGCTGATCGAGCAGTCCGTTTCCCGTATTCACGAGGGGCAATTCCTGTTGAAATCGGCGGGGTCGGCTTGCCAATAAGTACAGTGAGTTCGATGATTCAAATAAAGGTTTTCTGGTTGGGGTTGTTGCGGGACAACTACCACCAACGGGCTTTTGAATAATAAGAGCAAACAGTTTGCGGTCGAGCCGACTTCGCCATTCACGCAGAATCGCTGAAACTAATGTGAATTGATCCACACCTGGCGCGCCTGTCCCGCTATCCCCTTGATCCCATATAACACCTCGACAGGCGTACGGAATCAACGGCTCGATTCGAGCCTTCCAATGGCTCCCCGTTTCTGTAGGGAAGGTAGGCTCGGGCGGAGGAGGTGGAGCAAGCGACGGGTTCCGTTCACCGCGCTCGAGGTAGGATTCGCGCTGCAACTCCCAATTTCGGAATTGGGCTGCCCAACGTTTCCGAAGCACTGGAAACGACTCTCGATATTCTTCAAACTGCGAAACGACTTCCGGGTGTCTTGAGGAGCCTGGCGGTAGCCAATGAACCGTTGGCATTTCTTCGTGAGACAGCATGACGACCCCGACTGGCGTCTCGCGTTCTCGAGCTACCTTGAGGCCAAACAAATACATCGAATCTGAAAAATTGGCTTGTTCATGCGAGGTAGGTCTAGTCCAGCCCGTCAGTCGAGGCGTATCGGGGCGAGGCGAATCAAATGGACGGTGAACTCGAACGTGACCAAGAGCAATCAAGCGAGATTGCATCTCGTGGACAATCTGAGACTTCGCTCTGTTGTACAGATGCAAGTTGGGCCCGCCGACTCCCAGCCAAACTTCGCCGACCACGACTCGCCGAAAGACTTTCCGTTCAGCCGCGGAAACAATGATCAAATCCAATGGATCGAAAGAAGCCGTCAATGGCTCAAGGGTAACTCGCCAATTCCCCTCGGCATCACTTGTTGTCGGCAACGACTGTTCGCCAAGTGTCACACGAACTTCAGTATTTGGCGACGCTTGCCCCCAAATGTCTACTGGCATTTCGCACTGCAAAACCATTTCATTGCTGAACAGATTCGACAGCGTAAGTTCAGCGCGAGCCGCCGAAATCGCGGCCATAGACATGATGGAGAATGACAAACATCGCAAGGCAAACATAGCGATCCTGCAGGATCATTCCAACGAATGACCTGGCAACCTTAAGATCAATATCACGCCCCGCAAGTCTTTACTAGTGGCTGGTGAAGCCTGCAACAAGCCACCCCAAGCCAACTACGATTAATGCTAATCCACCGAGGATCAGGCCGCCCCAAAACACAAAGGAACTTGGGCGACGTCCCTCCTCGAGAATCAATATCTTATTGGTATCGATGGTCGGAAAAGTTTCGTTGATCAATCTCTTTTCATCCGACTTCAACGAATGGATACGGTTGATCACCAGCCCTCTGATATCCAACTCTTTTTCGATGTAATCCGGTATGGCACCAATGGTTGAGAATCTCTTGGTTTTCACCAGTATAGAAAAAGTATTCAGATCGGGGATTTTTACATTTTCTGGAACATTGTCGCCGTATTTTTCGGCGATCTCATCCAAGCCAACATTGAACGAATGCTCCAACGAAATAATTGGATAGTACGTGTAATTGACTTTTGATGAAGGGCCGGGCTCGCCATTGGAATATTCGGAGCTCTCGTATACGTAAATCGAGCCATCGTAGAACGCCAAATGTGGGCCGACCTTAATGTAGGTATTGTCAAGCTCCGTTCCGCCCTCAAGCTCCGCCAAATTTACCGATTCAGCCGTGGAAGATGACCCACTACTCACTCGATATTCTTGAAAACCATAAAACACCATAACGCCGCCAATAATGGCCATCGCAAGCTTCAAACGAAACATTTAAATACTCCATCTGTAACTGACACCTAAAACATAACCCGCGTCAGTCGTGTACCAAAGTTCGGTTTAGTGATTAAAGTTTTGGCGTCTGCTGCTCTTGTTCAACTCTTTAGTTTTGTTCAGCCAATCTTGTTCAGCTCGCTTTAGCTCTATTACTTTTGATCAAACGCCCAGCGGTCAGTTCGAAACGGGGAGGCTGGCAATCCAGCAGCGTTGACAAGATTGCAGTCTGGATTTGGAGCCCATCCATAGCGAACGGCGACAGGCGTCGGCACTTTTGGGCTGGAGACCATCACCGTTCCATCATCTCGAATGTAGGCACTTCCGGGATAAAACTGACGGTCTTCGCCAGCGATTGCGAATCCGCGAAGCTTCTCCCCATCACTCGTCTTCAGCGCGTCACCAACGTGATCAAAGTGAAGCGTGACTGCGCCAGGTCGTTCTTTACCGGCCGCGTTCTTGCTACTCAGTCGGATTTGCTGCGAACTGTAGAGTGGTCCCGAATAAACGATGTCGCGTTTGTACGTTGTTCCCAACGCCCAAAGTGCCAAACGCTGCCCGACCGCTTGCTTGTTCTTTGGATGGATATCTTTCTCCATGCCGACATCCACAGTAATTGCGATGCCAGTATTTTTGAGTCGCAACGTTCGCAATTCGCTCTCTCGCACCATCACCCAACCGTCCGTTTCGACGGGGTTCACTTGCGGAGCTTTGAAGTTTGGCAGTTGAACGGTAATGAATTGAAAGTCGCCTTGCTGCCAGCGAGAACGCCAGTCGGTGATCATTAGATTCAGTTGAGTTTCGTAAAGCTGCCCAGACTCGATCGTTTTGGAATTCCGTTCACCTTGATACCAAATCGCACCGCGAATGGAGTAGCGAACGAGCGGATGGATCATGCCATTAAAAAGATTGGCTGGACGATTTTGATCGTTTGCCGGATTGGTTGGCTTTCGTGGACCGCGGCGAGGCGGATTTTTCCCGGCTGCTTTCGCTTGGGCAACTCGCGCCTTGTGCGCTGCCAATGCCTTTTGGTATTTATCTTCCGCTGACTTTGCATCCCAACTGTCGACGTTCACGTCAAATGCATCGATCAGTTTTGACAGTGGGGAAACTTCTTTCTGAACCTTGAGACTTGTCCAAGCAGCGACGTCGGTGCCACCCCATGAGCTGTTGATAATTCCGACGGGAACTTTGAGATCTTGATGTAACTTCCGCGCGAAGAAATATGCTGCTGCAGAAAATCCGCCTACGGTTTCGCTGTTGCAAACTGCCCAAGCACCTCCGCAATCGCTTTGTTGTTCGGGCGTCGCGTTTGCAGCGACTTTAAACTGACGGATAAGAGGAAAGTCTGCCGCTTGCTGCTCCTTCTCGAAATCCAGAGATCGCGCAACGGTCATCGCCATATTTGACTGGCCTGAGCAAAGCCAAACTTCACCGACATATACGTCGCTTATCTTCGCTCCGGTCTTTCCCTGAGCCGCGATCTCGAAGGGCCCTCCAGCCATCATTGCTGGAAGCTGAACTTCCCATCGTCCATTCTTGTCGGTCTTTGCTCCAACACTGTTGCCCTTCATTGTGACAACTACTTCTTCACCAACATCGCCCCAACCCCAGACCGGCACTTTCTGCTCGCGTTGCAAAACCATATGGTCGGAAAATATCCCGGCAAAACGGGTTTCGCCAAGCGAGGTCGACACAAAGAGGAGAACTGTGAGCAAAGCGAAAAGAGGTCTAGAAATTGTTTTCATGAAAGAATGCCTATTGTATTTGATAAGCGATAAACGCGCGAATCGCCGACCAACTTGGCGAAAGAAACACCCCGTTGGTACTTCATGGTCCCAACCGTTAAACTGTGAGGCTAACATTTCGCCCTCCCAGTGACAACTAAGTCATTAGCTGGCACAGATCTTATCGTACCCGACTCAAGCTCCCTCACTTGCAGACTTTCGATATTCTTTGGAGATATCCAATGGCAACAAGACGATTTCATCGAGCAGAATTGGTACTTTTCGCGGCAATTATTCTGCTGACTGCAAACATTTGTTTGGCAACTCGCCCCGACGTTACAGGTGGACGTCCCAACGTCGTCATCGTTGTCACTGATGACCAGGGTCACGGCGATCTCAGCTGTCACGGTAACCCCATCCTAAAAACTCCCCACATTGACGCTCTGCATAAGATCTCGGTTCGACTTACCGACTACCACGTTTCGCCAACGTGTTCGCCAACACGCAGCGCTCTGCTGACTGGGCACTGGACGAACCGCACGGGAGTCTGGCACACGATCATGGGCCGTTCGATGTTGCGTGAAGACGAAGTTACCATTGGTCAAATTTTCAAAGACAATGGGTACGCTACTGGAATGTTTGGCAAATGGCATTTGGGCGACAACTATCCGTTCCGCCCCGAAGATCGCGGTTTCACCGAGGTGCTTCGACACGGTGGCGGCGGTGTCGGACAGACTCCCGACTACTGGGACAACGCTTACTTTGATGGCAGCTATTGGCACAACTCCCAGCCCGAGGCGGCCAAGGGTTTTTGCACCGACGTTTTCTTTGACTACGCGAAACGATTCATCAAATCACAAAAGAAAGCGGGGAAACCGTTCCTCGCTTACATCGCGACGAACGCTCCCCACGGTCCGATGCACTCGCCGCCCGCGAGCAGCAAGCCCTACGAGAAACTGGGAGTTGGAGTCTCCAACTTCTTCGGCATGATCTCCAACATCGACGATAACGTTGGTGCACTGCGAAAATTCCTCGACGACGAGAATTTAACCGAAAACACTATCTTTATTTTCACTACCGACAACGGCTCTTCGTCGGGCGCTAGAGTCTTCAATTCACAGATGCGAGGCCAAAAAGGTAGCGAATACGACGGCGGTCACCGAGTACCCTTTTTCATCCGTTGGCCCGCCGGCGGCTTGGATAGTGGTAAGAATGTCGATCCAATTACCGCTCACGTCGACATCGTGCCAACACTAATCGACTTGTGTGGAATCCAGCCACCCAAGAACGTCAAATTTGACGGCACGAGCCTGCGAGACCTCCTTAAGAACGAAGCAGACGATTGGCCGGATCGAATGCTCATAACTGATTCTCAGCGCGTGAAAGATCCCATCAAGTGGCGAAAGAGTGCCGTCATGACAAACGATTGGCGTTTGATTAACGGCAAGGAGCTATACGCGATCAAGAGTGATCCAGGTCAGAAGGTAAATGTCGCTGCCGACAATCCAAAAGTCGTCTCGCGACTGACCAAATTTTACGATCAATGGTGGGAAGAATTAACTCCTTCGTTTAAGAAGAACGCTGCGATCTATCTTGGCCATCCCGCCGAGAATCCCGCTCGACTGACGAGCCACGACTGGATCACCACCGGCTCCACTCCTTGGAACCAAAGCCACGTTCGAGCCGGAGCAATGGGACCAGCCGTTACTGGCTTTTGGAATGTCAAAGTCGTCGAAGACGGCGAGTACGAAGTTCGCTTGCGACGATGGCCGGAAGAAGCGGACCGCAGAATCGAAGCGGGCCTGCCACCAGGTGCAGACGTGCCTGGCGCCAAAGCGTACCGCACCAAAAATGGCGTCGCCATTCCCGTCGTGAAAGCGACACTCCAAATCGGCGACACCCAAGCGGAAGCCGCAGTCGCCTCCGGCGCCAAGGAAGCCGTGTTCAAGGTCAAACTAAAAGCTGGTAAACAAAGAATGACCGCGCTATTCAAAACAAGAGACGGCAAAACCGTCGGTGCATATTACGCCTACGTCAAAAAACTCTAACCAATCGTTATTAGCACCCAACACTCACTCGCACGTGCCGTCCACTATGTCTAACTCCAACTCGCACTGCTCATGATCACCGTTATTTCGCCAGCCAAGACGCTCGACTTCGGTCCCCAGGACTCCACGGACAAACACACGACTCCGGATTTCCTGGCGGATTCCAAGGCGTTAATTTCGGAGCTTAAAAAACTGTCGCAAGACGAGTTGGGCAAGCTGATGGGAATTAGCCCCAAGCTCGCCGAGTTGAATGTGGATCGCTACAAAACTTGGAAGCAGCCTTTCACCACTGAAAACGCCAAACAGTCGCTACTGGCATTCAAAGGGGATGTCTATCGAGACATTGAATCCGACAAGTTCACAGCGAGCGATTTTGACTTCGCTCAGCAACACTTGCGAATTCTTAGCGGGCTCTATGGAGTGCTTCGTCCACTCGACCTCATGCAACCTTATCGACTCGAGATGGGGACGAAGTTAAAAAACAAGCGTGGAGCGAACCTCTACGAATTCTGGGGTACCAAGATCACCAAGTCGCTTAACTTGGCATTAGCACAATCAAAGTCCGACATCTTGGTGAACCTCGCATCCAACGAATACTTTAACTCAGTCATCCCCGATGACCTCGACGCCGAAATTATCACTCCGATTTTCAAGGACACCAAAAACGGCAAGCTAAAAATCATTAGCTTCTTTGCCAAGCGAGCTCGAGGCATGATGACTAACTTCATCATCCGCAAGGGAATTACCGATCCGCTGCAACTGAAAAAGTTTAAAGTGGCCGGTTATAAATTCGACAAGTCGCTTTCTACAACGACAGAATTTACCTTTACTCGAGCGGAACAGTAGCGCTACTTCGCTTGTGACAAGCACTGCTGTAGCGTCAATCGATGGAAGCCGCCGCGTCCGCGAAGTATCTCTGTCGCAGGAAGCGACACGACGTCGCGATCGGGAAAACACTGTTTGATTTTTTCGCGAGCGAGCTGGTCGTGGGGATCGTCAAAAGCGGGAACGACAACCACTGAGTTGGCGATGTAGAATTCACAATAACTGGCGGGCAAACGTGCGCCATCGTGATAAACCGGAGCGGGAATTGGCAGCGGGATAATCTTCCACTGTCGACCGTTAGAATCGGCCGATTCGCTCAGCATTTTCTCGTTTGCCGCCAAGCTAATGTAGTTTTCATCGTCGGTGTCATTACATGAAGCGTAGAGGATTGTGTTTGAATTGACGAAGCGGGCTAGTTGGTCGACGTGGCCATCGGTATCGTCCCCAACCAGTTCAGTTCCAGGGAGCCAAATCAGCTGTTTCATGCCGAGGTAATTACTCAGGTAGCGGAGGACGATAGGCTCGTCCATTGTTGGATTCCGTTGGCGATCCAAAAGGCACGACTTGGTCGTCAAGATCGTTCCACGACCGTTGCCGTCGAGCCCGCCGCCTTCCAAGACAAAGCCCGGATTGAAACGTCTCATGGCCAGCAAGTCTGCCAATTCTCTGGGGACGGCGTTGTCTAGATCGAACGGCGGCTCTTTCCCGCCACAAGAATTAAAGAGCCAGTCCATCAGCGCGGCGTCGGCGTGGTTAGTAGATTGCAAAAAGATGGGCCCGTTATCTCGGAGCCAGGCCTTGTTCGTCGGAACGCCGTAAAGCTCGATATTTTCTTTCGATCCCAAGAGTCGCGCGGCTTCGTCCATCGCGGAACTACCGCTGACGAGAATTCTTACGGGTTCGCTTGGGGCCAAAACGCAAACCAGCTGAACAAATTCGCTTTGTGCGGCGGAAAGATTGCCTGGCCAAGATTGGTTTTTGAGAGGCCAAGCGAGCCATGTTGCCTCGTGCGACTCCCATTCGGCAGGCCATCGATAGCCAAGAGCAGCTGGACGAGTCGAGTCGAGTTTGCTCATTGGGTTTTCCTCATCCAGTTCACTCCGCTTTGGCGATTGCCATCCAATCGATGTCGGCGTCGATGCGATCGTCATTGTAATTGACGTGAGAGAGCAGGGGAGGGACGCAGTGCAGTTCGATCTGGTCGCGGTTACTGGTGGAGCTTGGGTCGGTGCTGGTCGGTTTCTGGACATCGTTCAATATAATGCCCGCGGTATTTAGACCATCGCGGAACGTCGCGGCGGTGATGAGCGTTTGCAGAGTTTGATTGATTACGCCGATCCGGTTGGCAGCGACGACGACAAGTGGGTAGCCGATTTCCCGAGCGATATCGGCGACGTATAGATTGTCGGTTACCGGCGACATCAGCCCGCCAACACCTTCGACCAACAAGATGTCGCAGTCGTCACCCCAAACTTCGATTCCCTTGAACAATAAATCTTCGTCGATATCGCGGCCTTCAGCCCGAGCTGCCAATTGGGGAGCAAGCGGTGCTTCAAAAGCCTGTGGACAAACGTCGGTCAAAGAACGGGGGCGACCAGCAGCTTCCCAAATAGCGACGGCGTCGTCCGCTCGCAATTGCCCGTCAACTCGCGAACAACCACTCGCCACTGGCTTGTAAACGCCAACGCGGTGCCCGGCAGCAACCAACGATTTTGCAATCAATGAAGTGACGTAGGTCTTGCCTACATCGGTATCGTTGCCAGCAATAAACAAACCAAGCTGCGGTTTCATTCTATTTCAATCGATTAAGACGGCGTCGTGTTGAATTGCCTATTTTAGGCCTTTCCACCCAAACCCGAAAGGCTCCCAACACGTCGATACCCAACTGCTCAAAATAGCCTTCCTCGCGATGTATCCTTCCTCGCGGCAGAGCTTTATTCCGACGCTACGCTCGCCAGACGGTGGAAAGCACTTGTTTTCAACCACGTAAACCAAGGCTCTGGCGAGCGTAGCTACATTTTTCACGGCCGCTCCGAGACAGAGGTCAATTGTGCGTAAGGTGTTTTGGTAACCCGACGCGCCTTGAGCGAGGAAGGGCGGTACCTTGAGCGGCGGGGTCCGTCGCTCACGCTTCGGGTTACCATTTTTCCCCAAACGCCATGCGAGTTTAAAAAAACACAGCCTCTCCGCGGTAGAACTCATCTACGCGATATTCCAAGTCGCGTCAAAAGCCCAATTCAATCGGACCCAATAACTATCGAACCGCCCGCCAGCCAAGCACGCACCGCTTGCCAACGCCGAACGAGCCGAGTAGGCTTGCGAATCCGGTCAGAGACAAACATTGGCAATTGCCATTAACTCGATTCAATCAAACGACAATCACACATTTTAGCAGGAGCGTTTTTATGCAACCGGAAGACAAAGCTCGCGAACTCGGAATCAACCTCGACTCCCAAGACAATGGTTATCTCAACCTATGTGCCAAGACCGGCAACTTGCTGATGACATCGGGGCACGTCAGTGACTCGAAAGGCAAGCTCGGCGCGGACGTCAGCGTCGAACAAGGTTATGCTGCCGCCAAGGATTGCGCCGAGAAAATCTTGCGTTCGGTTCACAATGCTCATGGAACTATCAACGGCCTGAAAGTTATCAAGCTACTCGGCTGCGTCAACTCGACGCTGGAGTTCACCGACCAACACTTGGTCATCAACGGCGCGTCCGATTTGCTTCACGAGCTTTACGGTAAAGAGGGAGACGGCTATCACGCCCGCAGCGCAATCGGCTTCGCTCAACTACCGACTGGTGTCGCAGTAGAAATCGAAGCGATCTTCGAGATCATTTAGTAGGCACGGCGAAACGTGTAATAGCTGGCGTCGTCGACAACCCTGCCTCAATTGGTTGAAAGAGTGCCATGGACGAAGCTGAAGTAGTGAACGAAACGGACGCGATCCCTGCCAGGATAATCCCGACATGGCGCGTCTATTTCTGGCCAGTTTCATTCATTGCGGCCAGCCTGTTGTTCTGCTTTGCGATTCCACAAATCGTTCAGCTGGGGCCATCGAGTTGGATGGACCTATGCATCTGCATGGTGATCGGGATGTCATTGGGAATGGTAGCATTTACAGTGTGTCTCGCTGGACTCTGGCGGAGAACTTGGTTAAGTGCATTCTTTGTCGGGATCGGGCTTTGCTGGCTTGGCCTTTCCTTTGGTTCCTTGGGATCGTTATTTGACTGGCGTAGCATGTCGACGGTCGAGTTCAACGGCGGGGACGGCTTTGTTTTTGTGCTCGGAGGAGTCTTGCCAAGTTGCGTCCTGCTTTCCAGTGCTTCTCTTTTGACGCTACGCTTTACTCGAAATTGGCAACTCGTTTCACCTGCAGGCAAAGTTCAACAGCAATCGCTTCACCTGATTGATCTGTTTTACATTACGATAATTGTTGGAGCGTGTCTCGCCGTCACGCGGGGTGCCAATACATTTTCTGGTGTCAATTCTGAACGAACGCTCCCATTGTCAGTGGCGCTGATCACCACATTATCCATTTCCAATATTGTGTTCAATCCAGTGGCAACGGCCCTCTGGCTGGGCAATTGGGGACGAGTTGCCCTGTTCGGGATCATTGGACTTCCGATCGTGGCAATCGGATGCACATTGTCGGTGGCTGAGATTGTTCTCTAGACAACTTCAAATATGCATTTGGACGCGGAAACGGTCGCGATGAATGCGATGGTCGTGCTGGCCGCCTTCGGCTGGATGTATGTCGGCTTGTTTTCCTTGAAGTTAGGAGGCTGGCGATTGGCGACAGATCGAGATTTGCATACGAATCCGACTCCGGCCGTTTCAGCTGAAGTTGCCACATCACAGGGCGCCAAATTGCGCAGACAAACACATGTCCAAATCGCAGCCATTCTTTTGATAATTCTGGGCGTCTCCATTAGGGAGCGAATCGTCGAACATAGGAGAACCGATGTCGGCCAATTGCGGCAGGTCGCCGAATACCACGGTGGGCAGCTTGAAGAAGTGGCAGGCGGACATGCATTACGGATTCCTCAAGGTGCTTCCGACGATCTCATCAAACAGTTTTCTTGGTTGAAGAATATTAAGTCGATCGATGTGCGTGGAGACTTAACAGACAGTCCACTGAATTACTTTTCCTGCGGCAGCGAAATTGAAACGCTTCGCATTCACTCGCACAATTTCTACGGTCATGGTATCCAAAGTTTAAGCCCACTACCCAAACTAAAGGTTCTGGATCTCTCTGATTGCCAAGCCTTTGGCTCGTCAGTAAGGTGGGGACTCAATTATTGCCCGTTGCTGGAGCAAGCGACTTTTCCCGGCATGAGCCAGGCCGATATGATATGCAGTGATTTGGCAAAATTGCCGGCGCTGAAGGAATTGGACTTATCCGATTCCGACGTTTCGAACATTGGTATCAACACTCTGGCGTCAAGTCGCTCGCTCACTGAATTGAATTTGGACAATACAACGCTATCACCGAAGAACATCGCCACTCTCGCTGGATTAAAAACTCTAGGTAAGTTGAGTTTGCGAAAAACGAAAATCGACGCGAAAGCGCTAAGTGCTGCAAGTTGGGCGACACCGACGATTGTTGTCGTCGAGCCAAATCGATTTACCAAACAAGCCATAAGTCAACTGAATCAAGTTCCTAATCTCACGATCGAAGTTGGAGCTCGCTGACAAGGTGGTCAAGCGTCGAGCGATAACTAACAACCACTGCTATTAAAACGCTACAATGCCTTTCATCAAATGTGACTCCAAATCTTCTGTGACTCCAAATCTTCTCGTTAGCCGGCGTCGCGAAACTGAGAGAAACGCTGCCAAATCGCAAAGTCATAGGCGTTACGGTAGCTAACAGACCTCCCGAAAGATCAGGGTATTAGGGCAGGGAAACTCTGGGGTCGTATCCGATTAAAAGGAACATGGCTCCCTTTCTTTCCAAACCAAATACTACAACCCCAAATCCTTGATGGCGTTTTCGGCGGTGCGGCGCACGGTTTCGCTGTCACTTCGGAGTGCCTTTCGGAGGACAGGTTCGACGAGATCCAATCGCTGGTGGAAACTCGATAACGCTCGAATTGCCGCGTCTCGATTCGTCTGATTCGGCCCCTCGATGAATTTAGCTAAGACGGGAACGATTTGTTCAGCCTGCCCTGTAAACTTCGACAACACGTCTATCGCTTTCAAATGCACGTTTGGAATTTTTGACCCTACTGCCGAGAGCAAAGCGGGGACGACTCGATCCGCCGTTCCGGGAAAGTTTGCAAGCAACTCGATTGCGTATACTTGCGTGAAAGGGTTGGGATCATTGACTGCAGCAAGTAACGTGGAAAACACTCGCGCGTCATCGGCTGCGGCAGGGACTAGCTTGTGCAGCGCCTTTCTGCGGACCGATTCCGATCTGTTGGTCGCATAGATTTTCTCGAGCAGGTCGGTATATCGATCTGACGTGCGGTAGAAATCGTCGAGCGCTTCGATAAGGTCGATTTTTCCAGCGTCGATCTGGTCTTCCAAAACGTCTTCAACGCACTCGAGATCTTCCGCTTTGCCTAAGATCAGCGCCTGCAACTTTGTAGGCTGGAAATTGCCCTTCGTCCAGTTGTCCATGGAGAGAGTGATGTCTGCAAATCCACTGCCGGCATTTTTGGGAACCCGTACCGGGCCCGCGAATAGATAGAACGCTCAGCCCTTGACCTTCAAGGCTTGTGTTGAGCGAATAGTGCCTTTATCGGGATCGGAGTTGGGAAAGAGAATGTCTGCGGAAATTGCTGGATACTCACCACAGATATAGCGAATCGCCCTGAAGTCGTAACTCACAAACGTATTTTCGCCGATGCCGGGACTGCCGGCGTAAAGTCGCAAGTAGGTTTTTCGATAACTGTGGCCGTCGACATTCCTCGTCAGGAAGGAAATCGGACCATAACGGGCGAATGTTGGAGGACCGTTAAAATGAAGGATCGGTGCGGATTCGGGACTATCGCCGAACTTGGGTTTGGCATACGCACCATAGCCGACTTTTTGCCTGCGGCTCAGAGACATTCGAAAACTGAACACGTTCTCGGCATTCTTGTATACAGTCAATCTTAGTGTGTGGTGAACAAGCTGCGTCGCCCGTTCTTTTATGTCTCCCAAATCGAATGAAGTGCTATCCGAAGTCACTCGCTCACCCTCGTCGCTAAGATCTCCATTACTGTTGCGGTCAATGTAGGCGTTCTTTCCATCGACAACTAACCAGATATGTGTCTTGGCCTGCCGACCGAACACCAGCAGGCAGTACTGAGGGAAAGCCGTTTGATAGTCAGGCTCCTTGCCAATCGTGCGATCAATCTTTGCAAGATCAAATTCGTCTGCCTCCGCCCAGTCGTGGATCGAAAGAAACAAGGCGCCAATGATCAGACAACGGTACATAGTGATCTCCTGAAGCGCGCTCCAACTAATTCGTTCAACGGTTTGATTGAACAGGATCGTGAAAGAGCTAGGGTTGATTTTGGTAGCTATCTATTAAGCGAGAGAAAGCCTCATGACCCGACACGCCTTTTCACGGAATTGGAGATTTCACGCCGCCCCTCGTCTGCAACCTCGCTTCGAGTCAGTTTTTACGTGAATTTGGCTGAGACCTGAATTTCGTTGGTCGAACACACGATTGCCTCTACTTTACGAAATGGATGCGGGCGAGTAGCATTTGGACAACGGTTGTTGAATGAGCACTCTTTTTGTTGTCAAGCATTAAGTGGAGGAGTTCAGCTTCAAGGCCAAGCTCTTGTTAGCGCGAGGGTTTGGCCGTTTTTTTTTGCACAAGAACTGGCCAAAGGGCTTCCGGGAATTCGCTGAACTCAAAACAGTCGTCACGGGTATTTGGCAGGCGGTCCCAATCATATCGCGTCCAGCGATTTGAGGGACCGCAGAGTCAAATGGCCAATTTGGTAAAATCGAAGTAACGGAATTCCTAGAAGCACAAGAAATAGCGAAAGGACTCTTTCGAGCCCTCTCGCGTTTCGGATCCCGCCGCTTCGTCGTCAATTATTGGCACTACTTGTTGGCGCCGCTTGGCATATCAACCATCAAGTTGAATCCTTCGCCTGGCATTTCGCCAAAGAGTGTTTGGGGATATTTCCCGTCCCACGATTTGAGTCGCTCGACTTCGACTTCGATTTTCTTCAGCGTCAGATACGCTTCTGGGTTCGCTGAGAACTTCTCAATTTCGTAAGCCCGAGCATCTGCCATTTGCTGGATAGCGTTGGCCTTGGCCTCGGCAATCAGCTTTTCGGTTTCCGCTTTGCCGCGAGCGACTTCGAGTGCTTGGGCAGCTTGGCCTTCACCTTCTAAGCGGAGAGCTTCTTTTTGCTTTTCCGCGGCTTTAATCCGCGCTTCGGCAACATGCTCCTCTTGCTCGGCACCGAAAACGGCATCGATCGCTTTTTGGTTATCGGGGTTCTCGTAAGTGAACCCGCCGAACATGCCGATCGTCGTGATCGCGATACCTCGTTCTTTGAAGAACGGGACCACATCCGTTTCGACCGCTTTCATGATGTCCAGCTTCATGGCTCGACACTCATTCATGTCGTACGATCCAGCTTCATCGGCGAAAACTTTTTGAATGCGGGCTTGGATTTCCGTGTCGAGGATATCCGAGAGCTTGGTGACCTGCGAATTGAACTCGCCGTTGTTATGTTCAATCTTCTTGAACGAACGGGGCGGGTAGTTGTGCAGGAACACGACCGCATCGTGTTGCGATTCAATCCGAGCTGTAATGACGATACCGGTTGAAAAACCAACACTATCACGACTCTCCGCCCAAATTGCATCGTCGTGATCACTCGTACCGCGATTGATATCTGCGACCCATTTTCGAGTCACGGGAGATGTGTCGACAATGACGAGTTTCTGTGATGGTTCCCAACGCCCAACCCAACTCATATATCCCGTTTGCTTCCACTCGTGCTCGATGACGATTCGTCGAGCATCAATAAGTTGCGATTCGAGAAAAGCGAGTCGCTCGTCGTCGGTGACCGAATCTTGACTTCCTGTTGCAGCCGGCTGCGTCACTTCATTGATCAAGAATGGAATCTCATTCGTTTCAAGTCGGACCCAAACTGGTTCGTGATAGGGACGCCAACAGCCTGTTGTCGATAACAAGAGCAGTCCAATAACGGCAGCAGTTGAAGTTCTTGTAAAGTTTTTCATGCGTCGTACCTCGGGAAAAAGAAAGCCTACTACTAGCACGCCCTGGACTACGACTGTCGCAATTTCAAGCATCCCCTTTTGCTGCGCAGAATGGCTCGCCACAGAAACGGCTTCGCTGCTATGCAGCTGATTGACGGTTTTGTCCCGATTCGCATTTGACAATCGGTGAACTAAATACGTCGAACCGTAATGAACAGCCACGCAGAGGATCATGCAGAGTGACAATCGAGTCAACAACGACCAAGTTGTTATTGTGCACTTCTTCATCTTGGCCTCCTTTCTTTGAGTAACCAAGTTATGAAGAGTTATTCGCTGGACTGTCGCTCTGGTTGAAAAAAATCGCGGTGAATTTCGTCGAGTTGTGATTCTTGCCCCCTCTCCCAGCAAACATCATCGGTTTTGAGTCGACTGAATTCTGGGAGAGGGTTGGGGTGAGGGCAAAACATTTGCGATAGCGTATCGCTGGGAGAGCCAATCAGTCCCAAGATTTGGCAGCAGCTTTCTTTACCGCGTAGCGGTTAACACAGGAGCCCAGGGGCCCAGGGTCGCGCAGCGCACCCTGGGTAACAAGGAACGCGAACGTCTGGTTGGTCGAGTCACATTCCTAGATGCTTAGAGAGCGTATTCCGAGACCTTGAAGCCGGGTTTCTGGCCGACCATAGGGCTCGGAAAACGCTTTGTGTTTCCATACGTGTTGGCTCGCCCTCGTTCGTTTTGTTACACACTTCCTAGGGTGGCGTTCTGCCTCGCCGGGGCTCGACGAACTGACCTAGGCTATTGTGGTAACGCCTTCGGCGTAAAGAAGATTAATGCCAAGCCTACTTCGAAAGCGATCGCCCACTACTGGCGGACTCCAAAAGATTCCCCGAGAATCTAATTAGGAGGAAGCCATGTCTAAGAAGAATTATCCCAAGAAACGAGCGGTGCGAAGTTTCACCGAGGAGTTTAAGCGAGACGCCGTAAATCTCATCGTCGTTGAGGGCTACACTTACAAAAAGGCAGCGGATGCTGTGGGTGTTTGCTCAAGGACGATTCGAGACTGGTACGACAAGTTTGCCGTACCGCCAGAGGCTTGCGGTGATGATGCTACGGTTGGCGAGCTCCAGGCCGAGCTAAAACGCCTTCGAAAGGAACTGAAGCAGGCTGAATTGGAGCGCGAGATATTAAAAAAGGCTACGGCGTATTTCGCGAAGGAGTCGCAGTGAAGTACGCCTGGATTCAAAAACATCGCGACCTGTTTCCCATAACCACGATGTGCCGTGTTCTGGAGGTGTCAAAAAGCGGATTCTATAAGTCGCTGACGGCCAAACCCAGCAAACGAGCCTTAAGAACTATGCGAATCACTGATACGGTGAAACGTGTCTTCGAAGATTCCGATGGCATCTACGGCAGTTACAAAGTGGCAAGCTCCATGAATGACGGGGAAAAACTCGAAAACGCATGCCGCAACACCGTGGCCAAAATAATGCGAGATTTGGGCATGAAAATCCGTGTTACCAAGAGATTCAAACCGCGAACGACCGTCGTCGATGGCTTGAAGAAACCCGCGAAGAACATACTAGACCAAAACTTTGTAGCGTCTGAGCCGAACCTATATTGGGTGGCAGACATTACATACCTTCGAACGAAAAACGGATGGATCTACCTGGCTGCCGTCCTCGATTTGTTCAGTCGCAAAATCGTTGGTTGGTCTATTGGCGAAGACATGAAAGCGTCCTTGATCTGCCGAGCACTGGATCAGGCGTTGCAAACACGCCGCCCTGACACTGAAAGACTTCTGCATCACAGCGATCGAGGTTGCCAGTACACCAGTGATGAATTTCAAAGAATGCTCGCCGATAATGGCATTACCTGCTCAATGAGTAGCACTGGATGCTGCTACGATAATGCTGTGATGGAAAGATTCTTTTGGTCCCTAAAGAACGAGTGGACCAACCATGAAACGTTCAACGATATCAACGATGCGCGCCGAAGTGTCTTTCGTTACATCGAGACGTTTTACAACACGATTCGATTACATCAGACGCTGGGCTACAAATCTCCCGCCCAATTCGAAGAATTCTTCGAAGAGAATACTGCCATCTAATCCCGTCTTTTGGAGTCCACCAGTAGTGGGCTAACGCAGAAAGCGATCGCCCACACCCCAACCCTCTCCCAGAATTCAGTCGACTCAATACCGATGATATTTACTGGGAGAGATGTACCGGTAATTTTCAAGAGGGGCGGGGCGGTATGCCCTTGGTTTCTGATGTTTTTTCTGAGACCGTTTTACTAAGGCTCAGCTGGTCTTGAGATCAGTTTACTGGCTCCTGCATCTCTGTGTTCCGTTTTTGAAGATCGAGGTCAAGTGTTTGTGCCACAT
>Ga0115002_10003591_pt1 | contig 19254 bp, 15 predicted proteins | sample ArcticOcean_MG_C_8_FD_89576 | JGI IMG/M metagenome (GOLD analysis project Ga0115002, IMG submission 89576) | Marine microbial communities from western Arctic Ocean - ArcticOcean_MG_CB11_86 | ecosystem: Environmental > Aquatic > Marine > Oceanic | place: Arctic Ocean: Canada Basin | collected... | reverse complement strand
TTGTCTGTCATTCTAATTACTTAACCTCAAAGAAAAAGGGTGAAGACCTCTTGAGCCGCCCGGAGCACCTACCCCGAACCACCCCTAAAAGGTACCTACAGAAGAGCGGTGACATTACTGTACAGAGGAGGGAGTGTCAAGCCAACTCATGTAAGGTCAATGAGTTGGCTTGACACTCCCTCCTCTGGATAATTTCCAGATATCGCCGAAATCATGATTTCAAGGACCTGCTCGATGGCCAAACTAGTGGTCTCAATCAGGATGGCGTCCTCGGCTGCGACCAGGGGGGCCTGCTCTCGCTCCCTGTCCCGCCGATCTCGCTCCCTCAGGTTCGCCCCCAGCGTTTCGGGGTCGAAATTCACCCCTTTTTCGCGCAATTCCCCAAATCGGCGCTGAATTCGGACCTCGATGTCGGCATCGAGAAAAAATTTAACCCGGGAGCCAGGAAAAACAACGGTTCCAATATCCCGGCCATCAATTACGGCGCCCCTCTCAAGGCCATAGCTTCGTTGGAATTGAAGGAGGGCCGCCCGTACCCCAGGATAGGTGGAAACCTTTGAAGCAGCGTCACTTACGCGCTCCTCGCGCAGATTGTCGGTGGCGTCCTGGGCATTGAGGAAATTCCGCCACGCCTGGCCCGACTTTCGGCACTCGAAATCAAGATTCTCCGCCTGTCGAACAGCCTCTTCCCGGTCTTTGGGGTTTCCCCCCGCCTCAAGTACGCTCAGGCCCACCGCCCGGTAAAGAGCGCCCGACTCAAGGTAATCCCACCCCAGTTTGTCGGCGATGGTCTTGGCCATCGTGCTTTTACCCGAGCCCGCTGGACCATCTATCGGGATGACTATCCCCTTGCCTGACGAGTCATTTTGTCCCATTACAGCCAGCCCTTTTCCCGGAGCCAATTGTCCCGGCCCTCCTTCGCCCGGCGGAAAGCCTGCTCCAGGCCCTCGTCCTCCCCGGCTTCAACGGCCTGCCTGAGATTGGCGAGGCTTTTCTCAAACGCGTCCAAAGAGGCCAGAAGTGTTTCCTTGTTGTCGAGGCAGATCTCCCGCCACATCTCAGGGTTGCTCGACGCGATTCGCGTAAAATCCCTGAACCCTCCCGCTGCGTAGGGCACCGCCCCTCCGTCGAGGGCCATGTTCACCAGCGCATAGGCTAGCAGATGGGGCAAGTGGCTGATGTCCGCCAGGATTCGGTCGTGCCGCTCGGGCTCGAGGATGTCCACGAACGCTCCGACACCCTCCCATAGCGCCCGAAGGGCCTCGACGGCCTTAGGCTCCGAGGCTGATGTAGGCGTTAGAATTGTCCGGTTATTTTCATAAAGCGTGGCGAAGCTTGCCTCGACCCCCGAGTGTTCGGTGCCCGCGATGGGGTGTCCCCCGACGAAACGAACGTCGCCCAGCGCCATCGCCTCAACCGCTCGGACGAAGGGACCCTTGACGCTACCCGCATCGGTGAGTATCGCCCCTGGCTCCATCTCGGGAAGAATGTTTCGAACAACTCCCACGGCGGCCCGAACCGGGGTGCACACCACGACGATGTCCGAGCCTTTGACGGCCTTTCTGTGGTCGGTCTCGATCTCATCGACAACACCGAGTTCAAGCGCTTTCTCGAGATTCGCCATGCTCCGGCCCGCGCCGACAAAGCGCGAGATGAGCCCTCGCTCTCGCGCCGCCCGGGCCAGGGAGCCGCCGATCAGGCCGACCCCGATGATCGTCATCTGCTTGAAATGCACACCCATCCGCTCGTTCAATCCTTATCGAAAAAAAGCCGGGCAATGACTATCAAATAAACCCCCGGAAAAATTTACTAAAAATAAAATTGGGCAACCCTTACTGAAAACAAACGCGGGAAACTTATGACTATTTATCCAGGACGGTGGTCAGCGCCTCGAGCACCCGCAGGTTTTCCTCGGGCGTGCCAATGGAGATTCGCACATGCGCCGGGAAACCATATCCCGCGACCGGGCGAACAATCACGCCCTCGCGCAAAAGGCTCTCGTAGGTTTCCACCCCCTCGCCCACCTCGGCCATGATGAAATTCCCTTGGGTGGGCACGAATGGAATCCCTAAGGCCGCTAGCTCGCGGACGAAATATTCGCGTCCCTCGGCGTTCACCCGGACACTTTTCTCGACATGCACGGTGTCGCCAAGAGCGGCCTCAGCCGCGGCGAGCGCCAGCGAATTTACATTGAACGGCTCGCGCACTTTGTTGATCGTCTCGATCACCTCGGGCGCCGCGATACCGTAGCCGACCCGAAGCCCGGCCAGGCCGTAGGCCTTCGAGAATGTTCGCACCGCGACGAGATTTGGATACTCGGCGATGAGCTTTGAGGCATCGGGGTAATCCTCCCGGTGGACATACTGGAAATATGCCTCGTCCACAACCACCAGCGTCTGCGCCGGCACGCCCTCGACAAACTTGCGAAGCGCGGTCTCCCCGACCGCGGTTCCGGTGGGGTTGTTCGGGTTCGCGATGAACACCGCCTTTGTCTTCTCGCAAACAAGCTCCGCCATTTTTTCGAGATCATGCGTGTAGTCCCGCATCGGCGCCATGCGCATCTCGCAATTCGATAGCTGGGATACGATCAAGTAGACGATGAAAGCCCCCTCGGAGAACACTACCGGGTCATCGGGATCGAGAAACGCATGCGCGATGTTTTCGAGCACCTCGTTCGTGCCGTTGCCCACGGTGAAGTGCTCGGGGGTGAGGCCGTGAAAATCGGCCAGCGCACGCTTGAGATAAAAAGCCCCGCCATCCGGGTAGCGGTGGACGCCATCAAGCGCTTTTCTCACAGCCACGATCCCCAACAGCGAGGGGCCAAGGGGATTCTCGTTCGACGCCACCTTTATCGAACCTGTGATGCCGAGTTCGCGCTCTAGCTCCTCGACCGGCTTGCCGGGCTGATAAACAACAATATCCTCGGCCGAACGGGATGTCTTGATTTTCATTTCATGCTCCGTTTTTTTCATGTGCGCAGCCCGTGCTGGACTCAGCCCACGACGGGATACGAGCCAAGAAGCCGGAAGAACATCACATTCTCCTTCAACTCGGCGATGGCCCCGGCCAGATTCTCATCCTCGGCGTGCCCTTCGAGGTCCATGAAAAAGATGTAGTCCCACGCCTTTCGGCGGGAGGGGCGCGATTCAATTTTCGTCATGTTGAGGTCGCACTTGGCGATAGGGGCCAGCGCGTTATAAAGCGCCCCCGGCTTGTTCTTGAGGACGAACAGCAGGCTGGTTCCTGAGCGCCCGGCGCGCGGGACGGGCTCTTTTCCCAGAACGAAAAACCGGGTCACGTTGATGCTCTCGGTGTCGATCTTCACGACCGCGATTTCAAGACCATATTTTTTCGCCGCCAGGGCGCTGCCTAGGGCCGCCAGTTCCGGATTCTTCCCCGCCATCTTGGCCGCCAGCGAGGTGCTGGCCACCTCTTCAAGGGCGACGCCCGGCAAATTCTCCTGAAGCCAGCGCCGGCATTGGGCCACGGCATGCGGATGACTGAGCACCCGCTGGATGTTGCCCAATTCGCCTGCGTTGGTGAGCAGATGAATGTAGATGGGAAGCGAAACCCCGCCCGTGACGATAAGCGGGGAATCGATAAGGCGATCCAACGTGATGTTCACCGTGCCCTCGAGGGCGTTTTCCACGGGAACAACACCCATGTCCGAGCGGCCCGCTTCGGTGTCATCAAAAATCGCAGCAATCGTCGCCGAGGGGATAAACTCGGCCTCATCCCCGAAGTGGCGAATGGCCGCCTCGTGGGTGAACGTCGCCTCGGGACCCAGAAAACTCACCCGCAATCGCTCCGCCATGAAAATCTCCCTCAAACTTTTCTGGCTACTCGAACTTTGCCGCCTAGAGGTACTTCTGGAACCAGTCCACCGCCTCTTTCATCCCGATTTCATGGAGGTCGGGTCTCACAAAATAATAAGACTCATAGTGCTGCGCGCCGGGCAGCTTCACGAGCTTCTTGGGCTCGCCCAACGCCTCATAGCAGGCCAGTTGCTGATCCACCGGGACCAGCATGTCGTTTTCCGAGTAAATGATCATCACCGGCCTCGGTGAAATACGGCCCGCCACCCATTCTGGTTTATAGCGCCAGCAAGCCTCGGCGCTCTCCAGATCGTAGTCGCTCACAAAACGATGGTCCTTGCTGTGGTGCGCCTGAATCACGCTCATGGTATGCGGGTCGCTGAGCATGATCTCCGTCAGGGGGACCTCGCTTTTCTCGCCGGTTGTGACCCGCTTGCGGGCCGCTTCCCGCACCCGCTCCTTGAACGCCACCCACTCGTGCGGCCGGCGAACCGAACTCATCCATCGCTCGCCCTCGAACACACCGACCGAAGTCACCACGACCTTGACCCGCTCATCGAACGCCGCCACCCAAACGGCGTTCGCGCCGCCGAAGCTCGTCCCGTAAATGCCGATGCGCTCGGAGTCCACGTCCTCAAGCGTTTCCATGTAGCTAATGGCGTCGTAGGTGTCCTGCGCCTGCTCAAGCGGGCGCTGGCGGCCCCGCTCGCCCTCGCTGACCCCGAACCCCCGGTGGTCGGGAGCGAGAACAAAATATCCCTCCTCCGAAAGACGCCTCGGCACGTCAAGGCCGTAGACATCCTTCATCCCGCTGTAGCCATGAAGCGCGATGACCCCGGGTCCCGGCGGCGAGCCTTTCTTCCAGCCTTTTGGCCGGTACAGGTAGGCCGCGATTTTCAGCCCTTCGCTGAAATATGTCACCTCTTCGTACATCGCTATATTCTCCCTTCCGGCCAGCGGGTCCGGCACGAAACGCGCCCAGACACATTCGGCTTTGAGCCGGATATGCTTTAAATGATGGAATTATCGCCTTAAGTTCTTACCCACATTTACCATGTGGCCCAGCACCCGGTCGAGTGGTGGGCGAACAATTCATTGAACATCGGACAAGGACCGCCCAGAGATAGGCTGCCCACGCGGCCGTGTGAATTTAGCTCCCGCATATGCCACACAACCGAACCTCAGCCAGCCAGCGATCAAGTCCCAAAACCATGGCTTAAGAGCAGCCAAAATGACGGAGTTTGAGAAATTGAGCGCGCGGCCACATACTCCTGTCCACCATCTCATGAAATTCAGACTAGGATTAAGGAAATGACGCGCATGACGCTGACCCCGATTTCTCAAAGTGCTGTTTTATTTCTTGCCTCCCTGCTCCTCGTATCCCTCGCCTCAAAACAATTCGGGAATTTTTTCATCAAAATAAAATTACCACTGATTACCGGCTTTCTTTTCGCCGGGATTGTTGCGGGCCCGACGGGCCTAAATATCATTTCGACGGAGGCGGTGAAATCCCTTCGCTATGTCGACCAGATCGCACTGGGCTTTATCGCTTTTTGCGCCGGAGGCGAACTCTATCTCCATGAGCTGAAAGACCTTTTAAAAGGTATCAAGTGGATCACCGTCGGGCTTGTCTTGAGCACCTTCAGCCTGGGCGGCCTGACCATTTTCATGCTGACTGATTTTATCCCTATGATAAATGAGATGCCGCTTTCCGGCAGGATCGCCGTTTCACTGCTGGCGGGATCGATTTTGGTTGCACGCTCCCCGTCGTCCGCCATCGCCGTCATCAAGGAGCTCCGCGCGAAAGGCCCGTTCACCCAAACGGCTCTGGGCGTAACCGTCATCATGGATGGCGTTGTCATCGTCATATTCGCGATCAACTCCTCCATCGCAGATGCCATGCTAAACAACACCAGCACAAACCTGGGTTTCGTCGTTCTCCTGGCTGCCGAACTGAGCGCCTCACTCGCCATCGGAGTCGGGCTGGGCAAGCTCCTTGGGTTCATCGCGTCCCGCAAGTGGGACCTCACGATCACATCCACACTGGCTCTAATGCTCGGCTACGGCATTTTCTTTGCCTCTGATTTCATCCGCTACTATACGGCGGCCAATTACGCCTCTGAAGTTCTGCTCGAGCCGCTTCTAATCTGCATGATCGGCGGCTTCCATGTTGCGAACTACAGCACCTACCGGGAGGATTTCCAGAGAATCCTCCATCATGTTTCACCGTTGATTTACCTGATCTTCTTCACGCTGATAGGCGCTTCCCTGCAGCTGAATATTTTACTGGACATCTGGCCCATCACGCTGGCGATTTTTGTCGCGAGAATCGCTGCCATATTCGCCGGCTCATACACTGCGGGAGTTTTCGTGAAGAACCCGCCGGCCCATAACCGCATCAGTTGGATGGCCTATATCACCCAGGCGGGCATCGGGCTGGGGCTAACGACCGAGGTCGCCGTGGAGTTTCCAGAATGGGGCCCCACGTTCGCCACGTTGATGATATCCGTCATCGTGATCAATCAAATTGTCGGGCCCACGTTTTTCAAGATGGCGATCCATCTTGTGAACGAATCCCAACCCCTCCCGGCAAAAACCGAAGTCGGCGTTTTGCACAACGCAATAATACTGGGCTCAGACGGGCGGGCTTTCGCGCTGGCCCGTCAACTGCATTTCCACCACTGGCAGGTGAAGATGGCCACCATTTTACCCCCGGATCAGGAAAACGCAGTGAAATCGGGCGTGGAAGTGCACCGGGTATCAGAGCTTTCCGCCAATGAATTGAAGTTTTTAGGTGGAGCCGGAGCGGGGGCCATCGTGGCGATGCTCTCGGATGAGGAAAACCTCCGGATATGCGAGATAGCGCATGAGCATTTCAGCGAGGCCCATTTGATCGTTCAGCTAAGTGACCGGTCGAAAATTGAACAATTCAAGCCCTTCGGGGCATCCATCGTAGTTCCCTCCACCGCCATGATCAGCCTTCTCGATCATTATGTGCGCTCGCCCTCCGCCGTTTCTCTTCTGCTGGGCATGGAGGAGAATCAGGATATTATCGATCTCGATGTTCGAAATATCAGCCTGGCCGAATCAACGCTTCAAGACCTCGAACTACCGGAAGACGTTCTGATTATTTCGATTCATCGCGGGCGAGATGTGCTGGTCCCTCACGAGTATCTACATATCAAGGAAGGCGATGTCTTGACGCTCGCCGGGCCGGAAAAAACCCTGGAAGTGTTGTCGGTGCGGTTCGAGAGCTAGCCCGCGCTTATGCGCAGTTTTATAAAAATTCAAAGCCGTGCTCAGCTGATTTTACAAGAGTGAATGAACGGATTCGCCATCTATTACAAGAACAAACTTCCCGGTGCTAAGACTTCAGGCCCCGCAGCTCCCTGAGCAGGGCCCCGGAGGATTCGGCCCGCATGAGGGATTCACCCACCAGAACGGCGTCCACTCCCGCCTCGACGAGCGGGGCGACCTCTTTCCAGCCAAAAATGCCGCTCTCTGAAACGAACACGATATCTTCATTCCCCTCCCGCATCACAAGAGAGTGAATGCGAAAGGTGTGGTTCGTATCGAGTTCAAACGTCTTGAGGTTGCGATTGTTGACACCCAAGATGTGGGCGCCGGAGCCGAGGGTGCGCTCCACCTCTTCCTCGTCGTAGATCTCGACTAGGGCCGCCATGCCCAGCTCCTCGGCTAGGCAACGAAGATCCTCGAGAGCGGACGGCTCGAGAATCGCGGTGATGAGAAGTATCGCGTCGGCCCCGGCCTCTCTGGCTTCAAAAACCTGATAGGGGTCGAAAATAAATTCCTTGCGCATCACGGGAAGGTTTACAGCCGAGCGAACGGCGCGTAGGTCGTCGATACTGCCCCAGAACTTGCGGCGCTCTGTCAGTACGGATACGGCGGCAGCGCCACCCTCGGCATAGCGGCGGGCCACCTCGGCGGGGTCGGCTTCCTCGTCAATCGCTCCCTGGGAGGGGGAGGCGCGCTTCACCTCGGCGGTGACCTGTATCAGCCCGTCTTTGGACTCATTGGGCCTGCGAATCGCGTTTTCAAAGTTGTGAGTCTCGGGCATGTCGGCGCAGCGAGAACGAAGATCGGCGAGCGGGCGACGGCCCCGGTCCCCGGCCATGTCTTGCTGAACGCCTTCGACGAGGCCATCGAGCGCCGTCTGGGTGCGGAGGGTCATTCGTTGGAAACCTCGATAAGACGGTCGAGCGCCCCGGACGCCTTGCCGGAATCAATGGATTGGGCCGCCATCGCGACGCCTAGCTTAAGATTTTTCACTTTGCCGGCGGCCATCAGCGCCCCCCCTGCGTTGAGCAACACGACGTCGCGCGCGGGGCCCTGATCGCCGCCGAGAATGCTCCGGAGTATCTTGGCGTTGTCCTCGGGCGAGCCGCCGATGAGTTCCTTGATCGGCGCCTCGGCGATGCCGGCATCGCCCGGCCGCACGTCATAGGTTTTGACCTGCTTGCCGTCCCACTCGGAAACACGGGTGGGGCCGGTCAGGGTGATTTCGTCCATTCCGTCGTATCCATGGACCACGAGTGCCCGCTGGGCGCCCACCTTACTCAGAACGTCGGCGGCGATTTCAGTCAGCTTCGGCGCATAGACGCCCACGAGCTGGCACTGGGCGCCTGCGGGATTTGTCAGCGGCCCCATGATGTTGAACATGCTCCGTATGGCAAGTTCACGGCGCGGACCGATGGCGTGCTTCATCGCGCCATGGAGGGCCGGGGCGAAGAGGAACCCGAAAAGCGCTTCGTCGATGCATTTGCCCACCTGCTCTGGCGGAATTTCGAGGTTCACCCCGAGGGCCAGGAGAACATCGGCGCTGCCCGATTTGCTCGACACCGAGCGGTTGCCGTGTTTGGCGACGGGCTGGCCGGCCCCGGCGACGACGAAGGCAGCGGTGGTGCTGATGTTGAAGGTGCTGGTGCCGTCGCCCCCCGTGCCGCAGGTGTCGACGATGTGCGGGTGTTTGGTCTTGACGGGCGTGACCTTGGCCCGCATGGAGCGCACGCTGCCGGCGATTTCCTCGGGTTTCTCACCAGCCATGCGCAGAGCGACCAGGTAGCCGCCAATCTGGGCAGGCGTCGCCTCGCCGGTCATGATCTGGTCCATTACGCGTTCTGCTTCATCGGCCGATAGGTGCAGGCCATCCACCAGTTTCGCGATGGCATCCTGTATCATTTTTCCCCGCCTCATCGAATAACTGCATGACTTCGTTAAGCTGGCTGGATTAAAAATTCGGCCAGATTAGATAGCTAACTAGTTGCCGCTCTCAGATAGCGTGCAGCACATCTAGATATAAACAAATTTAGCTCTAAATTAATCCTGACCGCACATATAATAATAAAAAAATAAAACTATCTATTCACATTCAAATACTTAAGATGAATAGCTCAAGTTCTTCGTGAACCATACAGGCTCGGTATGTGCGACACGTTGAACTGAAGCTGCGGCCACAGGCGCACCTCGAAGATACCCTGCCCCGAGGCAGCGCTCAACCCCCTGCCTTTACCCCGCCATCCATGGCGTTTCGGAGCAGGTCCTTGCCCTCGGGCGATAGAATCGACTCGGGGTGGAACTGCACACCGGCCGCGGGCAGATCCTTGATACGTATCCCCATGATCTCGCCCTCGGCCGTTTCGGCGCAGATTTCAATGTTATCCGGCAGCGATTCGCGCTCGACAATGAGACTGTGGTACCGGGTCGCCGTCATGGGGTTTGGCAGGCCTTTAAACAGACCCTTGCCGTCATGATGCACCTCGGACGTTTTTCCGTGCATGATTCGTCCCGCTCGTACCACCCGCGCCCCGAAAGCCGCCGCGATGGCCTGATGCCCCAAACACACGCCGACAATGGGGATATCGCCTGAATAACACTCGATTAGCGGCATGGACAATCCGGCATTTTCGGGAACACTGGGCCCCGGCGAGATCATCAACAGATCAGGGGCAAACTCCCCCACGTCCTCCAGTTCAAACTGATCGTTCCGCCATACCGTGACCTCGGCCCCCAGCTCAGCTAGATACTGGACAAGGTTATAAGTAAACGAATCGTAGTTATCTATCATTAATACGCGAGGCATGTTGAACTCTCTCTCTAGGCTCACGGACGGACGGCTAAAACAATCCGCCGCGAGCCACTTCCAAGGCACGAAGCGTGCCCCGGGCCTTGTTAATGGTTTCTTCATACTCAAATTCAGGCTTTGAGTCCGCGACAATTCCGGCGCCCACCTGTAAATATAGTTTGCCCCCCCGGGCATAGAGTGTGCGGATGGCGATACAAGTGTCCATATTCCCGTCGAAGCCAAAATATCCCACCGCGCCGGCATATGGTCCGCGTCTGACAGGCTCTTTTTTGTCGATAATCTCCATGGCCCGAACCTTCGGCGCCCCCGAAACCGTTCCGGCGGGAAAAGCCGCTCTCAAAACGTCATAAGCGTTCTTACCCTCTTCCAGCTTGCCAACCACATTGCTGACTATGTGCATGACATGGCTGTAGCGCTCGACTGTCATCTGCTCGGTAACTTTAACAGTGCCCCGCTCACAGACACGGCCAATATCGTTGCGCCCCAAATCGACGAGCATGATGTGCTCGGCGCGCTCCTTTTCATCAGCCAAAAGCTCTTTTTCAAGAGCAAGGTCCTCCGCCTCACTTACTCCCCTCCGGCGTGTTCCAGCAATGGGACGTACTTCGACGAGTTCGTCCTCCAGACGAACGAGAACCTCGGGCGAGGCGCCCACTATTGTGGTCTCTCCTAAAGTAAGATAGAACATATAGGGAGAAGGATTAACCGTACGGAGAGCCCGATAAATGGCAAAAGGGTGAACGTCGAGCGCGCTCTCGAGCCGCTGGGACAGAACCACCTGAATGGCTTCTCCCGCTTGTATCATCTCGACTGTTTCAGCCACGCGCATTTCAAAATCATCTTTTGAAAAAGAGGAATTGAGACCAGGTATACCGAGCACCGGCTCGCCCGACAATTCCCTCGACGGAGGAGCCGAGGGCTTGCTGGGTGGCGACACCCTGGGCCCATTCACACGCTCGACCAGGGCATCAACTCTCGCGGAAGCATCATCATAAGCGGCTGCCGGATCACCATCTCCCAAATGTGCCATCGCGACTACTTTCATCCGTTGGCTGACGTGATCGAAAATAATCATCGTATCAGTGAACAAGAAACAACTCTCCGCCATCCCAAGATCGTCTTCGGCCTCATCGGGCAGCCGCTCTATGAAGCGAATCATGTCGTAGGAGAAATATCCCACCGCACCTCCCCAGAACCTGGGCAGACCCGGAACATCGACACATCGATAGTTCTTCATCATCTCGCGAAGAGCCTCGATAGGGTCATCCGTATTAAAGCTTTTCAATTTTCCTTGCCTCGTAATACGAACTTCGCGACCCTTGCTCTCGAATATGGCGAATGGCCGGCTTCCGAGAAAACAATACCGAGCCCATTTCTCTCCCCCCTCCACACTCTCAAGAAGAAACGAATAAGGATCGTCCGCAATCTTCAAGTAGGCCGAAACCGGGGTTTCCATATCGGCCATAATCTCCCGGTATACCGGGATAATATTCCCCTTCCTAGTAAATTCGACAAAACTTTTCTTGTCGGGCACATATTGTGACGGGTGCATGTTCACCTCAAAATCTAAATGGTGCGAACTTCAGACAAAAAAAAGCCACGGCGGATATGGAAAACCCACCATGGCGCCTCAGCGTATCTGATCGGAAATGAATTCATCCGAACATAGGCAGATCTTCCCGCCAGAACCAAGCGCCGCTTCGCCAAGGCCAAGCCTCATCAGACCACACAAAATAACACATCCCAAAATCACTCCATGACAAAATATCAAGTTGAAAAAATCGCAGAGTTCCCCGCCGCCGTCAAGTCACCTAATCCGGCCCCAATGCCTCATCCTCCGCGGGAGGAGGTAGTTTATCCCCGTAATCCACACTCATAAGGCACAGGCCATGCGCCGGAGCCTTTAATCCCGCTTGGCTTCTGTGTCTGGCCTCGAGAATCCCAGGAATATCGTCCGGATGCCTTTCGCCCCGGCCCACCTCGGCAAGCGTACCGACTATATTCCGCACCATGAAGCGCAGGAACCCTCCCGCCGTCACCTCGACATGAACCTCGTCCCCCGACTCGATGACATCGAACTCCTCAAGATTTCGTATCGTCGATGAAACGGTAGTACTTTCCGGGCAGAAACTCGCAAAATCGTTCTCCCCGACAAAATGGACAGCCGCCTGCTTCATCAAAGAAATATCTAATTTTCTCCTGTGGTGCCACACATGGTTCCTTCGAATCGCACTGGGAATTCTCCGCATCAAAATGCGGTAGCGGTAAGTTTTTCGAACAGCATCGAACTGCGCATGAAAATTTTCTTTAGCCTCACGGCAATCGAATATCGAGACATCTCCTTCAAGTAGAGAATTCAGGCCCAGGCGAATTTTTTTGGGTGTGATGCCAGCGGAGGTGTTAAAGTGAGCAACTTGTCCTAAAGCATGAACACCCGCATCCGTTCGGCCCGAAGCAAGAATTCGCACTTTCTCATTACACATTCTAAGAAGTGCCTTTTCGATTTCTGACTGAACGGTTCTCTGGCCGGGCTGGAATTGCCATCCATGAAACTCAGTCCCGTCGTATTCGACCCATATAACGAAGCGACGCTTCATTTCATCTCACATGGCACAATCAAACCAGGGCCCATGAAGCGTTCAATCTCCGGCGGCAAAGCTAGCGGCAACACCACCAAACACCTCTCGCAGACATCTACCCGTGAAGGAATCCTCAGTTCCGGCAACCTCTTCAGGAGAACCTGAAGCAACGAGGTAACCGCCCGCATCCCCGCCCTCCGGGCCTAGATCAATAATGTAATCCACCGACTTAATTACATCCATATTGTGTTCGATAATGAGTACGGTGTTTCCCTGATCGACGAGCAGATTCAGAACCGAAAGAAGCCGTTCAATATCGGCGAAATGAAGACCCGTTGTGGGTTCATCGAGAATATAGAGTGTTCTTCCCGTCGCGCGCCGGGAGAGTTCCTTCGCCAATTTAAGTCGCTGCGCCTCACCACCACTAAGCGTGGTGGCCGATTGTCCAAGGCGAAGATATCCCAGTCCCACATCTTGCAGTGATTTTAGTTTCCATCGTATTTCGCTGATATTCTCAAAAAACAAAGCCGCATGGTCCACGGTCATACCTAGGACATCCGCAATATTGTTTCCCTTGTAGTGAACATCCAGCGTATCCCGGTTAAAACGCTTGCCTCGGCATTCCCCACACTTGATATAGAGATCCGGCAAAAAATGCATCTCCATCCGGATGGTCCCGTCTCCCTGGCAAGCCTCACAGCGCCCACCCTTGACGTTAAAACTAAAGCGACCCGGTTGATAACCACGTTTTTTCGCCTCGATCATCTGAGCAAACAGGTTTCGAATCGGAGAGAAGACACCGCTGTATGTAGCCGGATTGCTCCGTGGGGTTCTTCCGATCGGCGATTGATCGATGTTGACTACCTTATCGATCTCATCGACCCCTTCTACAGTTCGGTGCGCACCGGGGGCTGTGAGTGCCCGGTTAATTTTCTGGGACAAAACCCGATAAAGGATGTCTTCAACAAGCGTGCTTTTGCCACTCCCACTTACACCGGACACGCAAACCAAAAGCCCAAGCGGAATAGATACGTCCACATCCTTTAGATTGTGCTCTCTCGCTCCACGTATCGTAATACACGGCCCACTGGCCCAGCGGCGCTCCTGAGGAGGTGCAATTTCGCTCTTCCCTATGAGATAGCGTCCGGTCAGGGAGTGTGGATTCGCCCGGATATCCTCTGGGCTTCCGGAAGCCACCAGCATGCCGCCATGCTCTCCAGCGCCGGGCCCAAGATCCACTACATGGTCGGCGCACTCAATCGTATCCCGGTCATGCTCGACCACGATGACGGTATTGCCCATATCACGAAGTTTCATAAGTGTTTCCAGCAACCGGCGGTTATCGCGTTGATGAAGACCGATACTCGGCTCGTCCAGAATATAAAGAACCCCGACAAGCGAGGCGCCAATCTGGCTGGCCAGACGGACCCGTTGACCCTCTCCTCCACTAAGGGTGGCCGTCGGTCGATCCAAAGACAAATAATCGAGCCCGACGCGAGAGAGAAATTCGAGGCGCTCGGTAATCTCCTTGAGCACTCGCTCCGCTACTGGGTCATGTGCATAGCGGAGCGTCATTTCAGAAAAAAATTCGCGGATCTTTCCGATGGGCATGGCAGAAATTTCGCCGATGTTCTTATCGCCGAAAATCACGGCGAGACTCTCGGGCTTGAGGCGCGCACCGTCACAACCACCGCAGGACATGGCACTCATATATTCTTCCACCCCCTCTCGGACGTTATCGCTCGAGGAGGCCTCGAATCGATCAGAGAGAGAGCCCAGAATGCCCTCGAACGCGCGCTCCCGGCGCAAGATTCGTTTCGCCGTTTTATGGCGAATTTTAATTTTCTTCCCGTTTGTGCCTTCGAGTAAAATATCTTGGTGTTTTTGGGAAAGCTTCCGGAAAGGCTTATCTCGGGGTATCCCGTATTCTTCGATGACCGAATCGACCGCCGAGGAGAGAAAACTCTTTTTCCCCGCAATCGGCGCTATCGCTCCCTCATCGATGGAAAGCGTGGGATCGGGAACAACGCGGCTCGGATCCATTCGCCGGACAACACCCAGCCCGTTGCACTCCTCGCAGGCGCCATACGGGCTGTTGAATGAAAACATGCGGGGCGCGGATTCTAAAAGCGTGACATCGCACTTCGCGCAAGTGAAATCCCGGCTGAAAAGGAATTCTGGCCCAGTTTCGTCCTGAAATATGATTAAACCGCCCGAAAGCGATATGGCCGTCTCAATCGAATCGATGAGACGCCGCTCGATGCCTGGTCTCACAACTAAACGGTCCACCTGAACTTCGATATTGTGCTTCATGTGGCGCTTTAGAACAATTTCGGTGCTCAGGTCGAAATAATGACCGTCGATTCGAACCCGGGCATATCCTTTTCGCTCAAGGCCTTCGAGTTCCTTGCGGTAAATTCCCTTTCGCCCGCAAACGATGGGAGCGAGAATCTGGACACACGTGCCCGGCGTCATCTCCATGACTCGGGAAACCATCTGTTCCATCTTGATCGCGTTCATCGGATCCCCACAAGAGGGACAATGGGGAGAGCCCACCCGCGCATAAAGTAGCCGGATGTGATCGTAAATCTCCGTGACAGTACCCACCGTCGATCGCGGGTTCTTACTCACGGTTTTCTGTTCGATCGCAATTGTGGGCGAGAGGCCCTCAATAGAGTCGATATCGGGTTTGTCGATTTGGTCCATGAACTGCCGAGCATAGGCTGAGAGCGATTCGACATAACGGCGCTGCCCCTCGGCATAAAGTGTGTCGAAGGCGAGGCTGCTCTTGCCCGAGCCGCTAAGGCCCGTGACTACGACGAGTTTGTCTCTTGGGATTTCAAGGTTCAAATCCTTGAGATTATGCTCTCGGGCGCCGCGCACAATGATTTTTCGCTCACGGCGCGGGCGACCGTTTAAGGGGGACATCTATCCCTCCAGATATAGTTCCTAAGACGTCAGCAGGGGCGGCGAAGCGAACAACCACCTAGCATAACACGGGCGGTGTTTATTCGCAGGAGAACCTAATACCAGATAAGACCGCCCGAGACGTTGATGTCCTGGCCTGTGATATTCGCCCCATCGTCCGAGGCGAGAAAAACACAGATGGCGGCGTGGTCCTCGGGCCGGACAAATCGCTTGAGAGCGGCGGGCGCCGTAAAGGTAGCGGCGGCGAATTAAATATTTCCAGAGAGAGCCATTTCCTCGCAAACACGCTTGATACGCGGGCCCTCGGTCGGGCCGAGGCAAATCACGTTTGCCGTGATTCCGTACTCGCCCACCTCGAAGGCAATGGTGCGGGTAAATCCGATAAGCGCCATTTTCGCCACCGAGTAGGGCCCTCTGCCCGGTAGCGGCCGCTTTCCCGTGACGGAGCCCACGTTGATGATTCTGCCGGAGCGGTTTTTTCATAGTGGGAAGAGCCGACTGGGTCAATAAAAACACGCCTGTCATATTGACGGAGAAACACTCATCCCACTCTTCGCGAGATATCTCCTCACAGCGCTTGGTGGGGCCGACGATGCCCGAATTATTAATGAGAATGTCTATCGTATTCCATTCGGTAAGGTTTTTTCAACCAATTTCATCAAGGAATTTTTGTCGGTGAGGTACGCAGAAATGACAAGGCTTTTTCCGCCCGCCTCCGCGATCAGCTTCGAGGTTCTCTGAAGATTAGGTTCGTTACGGGCGGTGAGGACCACCCGTCCGCCCTCAGCGGCAGGCGATCACCCGACCGATTCCCTGGCTCGCCCCGGTGACGATGGCGACCTTATTTTTCAGGCGCAAAGTAGACTCCTCGCCCTTTTCGAGCTGGCGACAAATCACGTCCCGCCGCAGAAAATTCTAATACCAGCAAAGTCCCGCCGTTACGTTGATGTCCTGGCCGGTCATGTGACGCCCCTCCTCGGAGCTAAGAAAGACGCACATATTGGCGGTGTCCTCGGGAAGAACAAGCGTGTTTAGGGCGCCCGTGAAATTCCCCTCGGCTTCCTCAAGGGAGATTCCCCGCGCCTTCGACTCGTTGGCGATAACGCGGCGGATTCTCCCACCCTCGGTAGCGCCCGGACATACCGTGTTCACAGTGATTCCGAATTCACCCACCTCGAAAGCGAGGGTGCGCGTCAGGCCAATGACGGCCATCTTCGAGGCCGCATAGGGAGAGCGGTGAACAAGGGGACGCTTCCCGGTCATCGAGCTGATGTTAACTATGCGCCCGGAGCGTTTTCCCTTCATGATGGGGATGGCGTGCTTGCAGCAGAGAAACATTCCCGTCACATTCACCTCGAAGCACTCCTCCCACTCCTCGACGGAAATATCCTCAACCGCCTTCATGGGCCCGGCAACACCCGAATTATTGATCAGGATGTCGAGCCCCCCGAAATGAGAGATAGTTTCTTCCATTAATTTTTTCACGGAGGCTTCATCCGTGATGTCAGTGGGAATAATGTGAGAGGTGCCGCCTTCGTCGGCAATCAGCTTCGCAGTAGCCTCAAGGTTACCCTCGGAGCGGGCGGCGAGAACTGTCATCGCTCCCTCGCGGGCCACCACCTGCGCGATGACTTGCCCGATTCCCTGACTGGCTCCGGTGACAATAGCCACTTTATCCTTAAGTCTCATGGCACCCTCCCCTAACGAAAAAATCTACCCGCCGATTTCCACACCTGGGAACCAGTATCCAAGCTCGAAGGCCGCTGTATCCGGTGCATCGGAGCCATGAGTGGAATTTCGCTCAATGCTTTCGCCCATCTCCTTCCGGATAGTCCCCTCGGCGGCCTCCCCGGGGTTGGTTGCACCCATGACGTCGCGCCAGTGCTTGATGGCATTTTCCCGCTCAAGCGCCAGGACCACAGTCTGCCCCGAGGACATGAAGCCCGTTAGGTCACCAAAAAACGGGCGCTCCCGGTGAACGTCATAAAAACCCTCGGCCTGCGCCTTCGTCATCGAGACCAGGCGCATCCCCAAAATACAAAATCCTTCCGCTTCAATCCGGGAGATTATTTTTCCGGCGATTCTACGCTCGGTGGCGTCAGGCTTGATCATCGCGAATGTACGTTCCATTTAGAAACTACTCCTCAAAAAGATTACTGAAATGATTTCAAAAAATCCGAAAGCGCATTATACCTTGCCAAGCACCCTGGCCATGGTGATACCCATATCTCCAGGGCTCTTGGATACGTGGATTCCGCTCTCTTCCATGATACGCATTTTTTCGGCAGCCGTTCCCTCGCCACCCGAGATGATAGCGCCGGCATGTCCCATGCGACGGCCAGGAGGGGCCGTCTGCCCTGCTATGAAGCCCACCATCGGCTTCGTGACATTCTCCTTGGCCCAGCGCGCCGCGTCAGACTCGGCCGACCCGCCAATTTCGCCGATCATGATAATGGCCTCAGTCTCGGGGTCCTCCTCAAAACGTTGAAGGAGTTCAATATACATGGTCCCAATAATCGGGTCGCCACCAATGCCCACGCAGGTGGTTTGTCCTAGTCCTTGCTCGGTCAACTGTGCAACTACCTCGTAGGTGAGGGTACCGCTTTTCGAAATAACGCCAATAGTTCCTTTCTTGTGGATATGTCCCGGCATAATGCCTATTTTGCACTCCCCGGGGGAGATAATGCCCGGACAGTTGGGGCCAATTAGCACATTGTCCTTTCCCTGGCGGTGCCGGTGAACATAGACCATATCGCGCACCGGAATCCCTTCAGTGATACAGACGACGATCGGCACGTCCGCGTCGAGAGACTCTACAATCGCATCAGCGGCGAACGGCGGCGGCACAAAAACCAACGACGCATTCGCGCCCGTCTCCGCCACAGCCTCCGCCACGGTGTTGAACACGGGAACGCCTTCAGCCATTTGCCCACCCTTGCCAGGCGTCACACCGGCGACCAGAGCCCCGCCGCCAGCGGCGAATTCCTGGCTGTATTGTTGGCATTGCCCCGCATGAAATCCACCCTCTCGCCCAGTGATACCCTGCACGAGAACACGCGTCTCTTTGTTGATGAGAATGGTCAACGAATCTCTCCCCTACCGTTTAAGGGCCGCCACCACTTTTTCAGCAGAGTCGGCCATGCCATTGCCTACAGTAAAGTCCAGACCGGAATTTTCAAGAATTTTCCGGCCCTTCTCGACGTTCGTTCCCTCCATCCGGATAACGATGGGGACATTCACATTCACCGTTTTCACCGCTTCGACCACACCTTCAGCCAGTACATCACAGCGCAGAATACCACCAAAGATATTAATGAAAACGGCTTTTACGTCATAGTCGTCCATCAAAATGCGAAAAGCATTCTTGACCATTTCCTTATTCGCGCCGCCGCCAACATCGAGAAAATTCGCGGGAGAGGACCCGGATAGCTTGATGATGTCCATGGTTGCCATCGCGAGCCCAGCGCCGTTCACCATGCAGGCGACCTCTCCGTCGAGCTTGATGTAGTTGAGATTATATTTCGAAGCCTCGACCTCAAGCGGATCTTCCTCGTCAGTATCACGCATTTCGGCGACATCCTTGTGCCGAAATAAAGCGTTGTCATCAAAATTCACTTTAGCATCGAGAGCGAATACCCGACCGTCCTTAGTCTGAACAAGGGGATTAATCTCGACAAGAGAGCAGTCCATCTCATCGTAGAACTTATAAAGATTCATAATAAATTTCGCGCCATCTTCGGCCTGAGCGCCCTCAAGGCCAAGTCCGTAGGCCACGCGGCGAGCCGTCGTGGGCCAAACTCCGATGGCTGGGTCGATCTGAACTTTCAGA
>Ga0115002_10003590_pt1 | contig 19259 bp, 19 predicted proteins | sample ArcticOcean_MG_C_8_FD_89576 | JGI IMG/M metagenome (GOLD analysis project Ga0115002, IMG submission 89576) | Marine microbial communities from western Arctic Ocean - ArcticOcean_MG_CB11_86 | ecosystem: Environmental > Aquatic > Marine > Oceanic | place: Arctic Ocean: Canada Basin | collected... | reverse complement strand
TGTGTCTTGGGTCCTCAAAGCGACCTGTACATCTCGTGATGCGTTCCGCTTCTCAAAGAAGTCCCACCCGGCGCCGAGAGCGGCCCCGACTATCGTGAAAATAGGGATTCCGAACAGGATTTCGGCGAGGATCACGTCTTTACGTGACACCTCATCGGAATCGAACTGGAGTGCGGAAATAAGAATGATGGCGATCGAACCAAAGAAGCCGATCATGGCGCCCATCCGCGTGAATCCGGACAGTCTCATATGGTGTCGGCTCGGTCCTTTTGAATAGTCATCACGACTCTGAGATTTACTCCACAACTCTACACGTCATTCAGGGGATTCTGACGACCCCGTGCTACACTCCGCGCCGCCCTCCCAAATCACTTCAAGCGCACGTCGACGTCACGTTGAACGTAGGTTTGGCGGCATCGTCCAATTTAGCCATCACTCAACCGTAACGAACAGGGATACGCATGAGCAGCAACGGCCACGAATCGAACGGCAAAAACATGGTCCGCAGAAGCCACCAGTGGTTCGGGCCTCGCGACCTTGAAGGATTCCTCCACCGCGCCGGCCTCAAGTCCCAGGGATTTACGGAAGAGTCGTTTGCCGGAAAGCCTGTGATCGGAATCGCCAACTCGTGGAGTGAAGCAACTCATTGCAACGTCCACCTGCGCGCACTAGCGGGACATGTGAAGCGCGGGATCATGGCCGCCGGTGGGTTCCCACTCGAGTTCCCGACGATCTCTCTCGGCGAGTTCTTCCTGCAACCGACTTCTATGCTCCTGCGCAACCTGATGGCGATGGACATCGAAGAGATGATTCGCGGTTTGCCCATCGACGGCGTGGTGCTGCTCACCGGTTGCGACAAGACGACCCCCGCAGCGCTCATGGGCGCGGCCAGCGCGGACCTGCCGGCTATCGTCGTCACCGGAGGCCCCTCGCTCAAGGGCAACTGGAAGGGCGAGGAACTTGGCTCCTGTACCGACTGCCGACGTTACTGGGGCGAGCTACGCGCCGGGACGATCACGCAGGAGGAGTACGACTCGCTTGAGTCCGCTATCTACCGCTCACCTGGCCACTGCATGGTGATGGGCACGGCGTCCACGATGGGCGGAATCACCGAGGCGCTGGGTATGACTCCACCCGGCGGCGCATCCATCCCGGGTGCGGACATGCGCCGAAGCGCGCTCGCCGAAACGGCCGGACGTATGGTCGTCGAGCTTGTCGAGAAGGGCACCCGGCCCTCCGACATCATGACCGAGGACGCTATCGAAAACGCTATGCGATTTCTTATGGCTGCCGGTGGCTCGACCAACGCGATCGTCCACCTGACGGCCATCGCCGGGAGACTCGGATTCGAGCTCACTCCGGACAAGTTTGATGAGATCTCACGCTCAACGCCAACGATCGTCAACCTGAAGCCGTCGGGCGAGTACCTGATGGAAGACCTGTTCTATGCAGGTGGCATCGAGGCTGTGTTGAATCGGTTGGCTCCCCTGCTCCACCTGGACACCATCACGGTCAACGGGCACACGCTTGGCGAGAACATCGCAGACACCGTGGCGATAGACGACAAGATTATCAAGACGCTTGAGACGCCGATGTATGAAGAGGGCGGTCTGGCAATGCTGAACGGATCGTTGGCTCCAGACGGAGCGGTGATCAAGCAGAGCGCAGCTTCACCCGACCTGCTCCACCACGTGGGGCGCGCCGTGGTTTTCGAGAACTACGAGGACATGCACGCCCGCGTGGACGACCCGGACCTGGACGTGACAAAGGACGACGTTCTCGTTATGAAGTCGGCTGGACCGGTCGGAGGGCCCGGCATCCCGGAGTGGGGCATGCTGCCGATCCCGAAGAAGTTGCTGGAGCAGGGTGTGCGCGACATGGTGCGCATCAGCGACGCCCGGATGAGCGGCACGGCGTTCGGCACGGTGGTGCTGCACATCTCGCCGGAATCGGCGTTAGGCGGACCGCTGGGACTGGTGCAGAACGGCGACATGATCGAACTGGATGTCGAGGGACGAAGGATCGATCTACTGGTGGACGAAGCGGAACTGGAACGACGAAGGGCGGGGTGGAAGGCGCCGGCGCCTCGCTACACGCGTGGGTACGGTCTGATGTTCTCCGAGCACGTGATGCAGGCGCAGTACGGCTGCGACTGCGACTTCCTGGTCGGCAACGACCCGGTGGAGACGCACGCCGAGATGCATTCTGCTGGGTGATTGTGAAATAACCGGATGCAGACGATCGTGGCCGACGTTTCCGGTTTGGTTTGTCCGTGAGCCTCGTCGTGAAGGTCCCTCGGCTTCGCTCGGGATGACAGATTCCGCCTCTCTTGAGTTAGGGTGAGGCCGTGACCACCCCACTTCCGGCGGGCGCGGACGCCAGACAGATTGTTGCCGATGGTTATGACGCCATCGGACACACTTATCTGTTGGAGGCGCGGAAGGACAATAGCGGCCTTCGGGAGCGGTACATTCGTTTTCTGACGGAGGGCTTTCCGGGATGTTCTGATGTGCTGGATCTCGGGTGTGGCGCCGGGGATACCGGCACGAAGATGCTGTCCGTTTACTTCAACGCCACAGGGGTCGATATATCTCCGGGGCAGATCGCCCTGGCGAGGAACAACGTTCCGGACGCGAAGTTCCTGGTGGCGGATATTGTTGAGGTTGAGTTTCCTGATGAGAGCTTTGACGCTGTCACCGCGTTTTACTCGATCATTCACGTGCCGAGGGAGTTACAACCCGCGTTGTTAGAGAAAATCGCAGCCTGGTTACGGGTTGGCGGTCGCTTCATCGGGACGTTCCATGCCGGTGACAGCGTCGACGACTATAACCCTGACTGGCTCGGCGCTCCCATGTACTGGAGTGGGTACGGGCCCGCTGATAATCAGTTGATGGTAGAGGCCGCCGGTCTCAGGATCATCAGCGGCAATAACGAAACTATCCAATTTGATGTCGACGGGGGACCCACAACGTTCCACTGGATCGTCGCAGAGAAAGTGCAGAAACAATGACCCCAGATGGCCAGAGCGGTGATGACCGAATTTCGATAGCTCGCCTCAATGACATGAGCCAGGACGAGTTCGTGGACGCGGTGGGGCCGGTATTTGAGTACGCGTCGTGGGTCGCGTCAAATGTCTGGGATGGCCGGCCGTTCGAGGATGTCGGGATGTTGCACGATGGGATGGTCCAGGCGTTGAAGGACGCCGACCGGGGCAAGCAGATCGAGTTCCTTCGCGGCCACTCCGATATGCAGGTCACGCCGGAAGCGATAGACGCCATGACGCCCGACTCGCGACGGGAGCACATTAGCGCCGGTTTCGACAAACTCACCGACGCTCAACAGAAGCGGATCGAGCATCTTGTAAGCGCGTACAAGACAAGGTTCGGGTTCCCGTTCATCGCCGCGTTAAGGGGCCGGAACGCGGTCGAGATTCTGGCGCTGGCGGAGCAGCATCTGGGTAACGACAGCACCGACATGGAGCTGTACTTCGCCTTCAGCGAGGTAGCAAAGATTACGCGTATGCGCCTTGACAAGATGGTGGTCTGAAGACCGGATTCGCGACGAAGGCGTCCAAACAACCTGGAACGCCCTCTCTATCGTCTGCGTGGAAATGATCTTCTCCCTCACACAGCTAAACGCCGAGCGCCTGGGTTTACAGCGTGGCTTCAACAGCCAACCAACCGTCTACGGAGTAGGCGCGCCTGCCGGGATCAGTCCTTCAGATTTCATCTCGGACCACATGGCCTCAGGGATTTCGACACGGATTAGCTCGACGTTCTGGACCACCTGCTCCGGGGTCGCAGCCCCAGGTATCACTGAAGCCACTGCCGGGTGCGCAAGCGGGAACTGGAGCGCCGCCGCCCTCATGTCGACACCGTGTGCGTCGCAAACGCGCTTCAGGGCGCGGGCCTTGTCGATCCACTGAGGCGCCGCCTGCTCGTAGTTGAACGCCAGCGGGCCGTCCAGATCCTGTGCCGCAAGGATTCCGGAGTTGTAAGGGCCGCCGGTCGCTATTTTGACGTTCTTCTCGACGCAGAGCGGCAAAAACTCAGGGTAAGCATCATGGTCAAGAAGAGTGTAGCGGCCCGCCAGCAGGATGATGTCGAGATCGAAGCGCTCGATAAACCGGCCAGGCATCTGCCACTGGTTCATGCCACAACCGATCGCTTTCACGACGCCCTGCTCGCGTAGTTCGATCATCGTCGGGAAGGCAGTCGCGATGGCCTCGTCTTCCATGTCTTCTACATCCGGGTCGTGGAGGTAGAGGATGTCGACGTGGTCCAGTCCGCTGCGCTCAAGCCCTTCCTCAAGCGCACGCATGATGCCGTCTCGAGACAGATCAAATTTAGCAGTCAAGTGCGCAATGCTGTCCATCTCCCACTCGCCGGGATCGGCTTCGTCCGGCACGAGTACCCGTCCCACCTTTGAGGACAGCACGAACGAGTCCCGAGGGTAGCGGCCAAGTACTTTGCCATATCTTTTTTCGCTTATGCCATTGCCGTATAGAGGCGCAGTGTCGAAGTACTTTATACCGACCTCGTGCGCCTTTGCGATCGTGGCGAGGGAGGTGTCGTACGCGGGCGCTGCGTCTCTTCCGTCCGCCGAGCCCCGTCCAGAGATAAACACGCCGCCCATTCCGAGGCGTGTCACCTCAGCGCCGTGGTCGCCAATTGGGATGCTCTCGAACGGGTTCACAAAGTCACTCCTGTGGCCACACCGGCCTGTTAACTGGGATGTCGAGGGTTTTGCAAGGCAGGAATCTAGATATTCCCGGCGATGGCGTCACCCACGCTGCCCGTGCTGGCGCTGCCGCCGAGGTCCGGCGTCAGAATTTCGCCAAGCGCCAGGACGCTCTTCACACTCTCTTCGATGGCGTCGGCAGCCTCGTCCTCGCCGAGATGGCGCACCATCATCACCGAGGTCAGGATCTGAGCCATCGGATTCGCCAGCCCCTGCCCTGCGATGTCTGGAGCGCTGCCGTGCGTCGGCTCGAACATCGACGGGTTGGCGCGTGTCGGGTCGAAATTCGCGCTGGAAGCCAGTCCGACGCTCCCGGCAACCACGGCGCCGATATCGGTCAGGATGTCTCCAAACAGGTTGCTCGCGACGACCACGTCAAACGTTTCAGGCTTGCGAATAAAGTCCATACACGCCGCGTCAATAAGAAGCGTGTTGGTCGTGATGTCCGGATAATCCTCGGCCACCTCCGCAAAGGTGCGGTCCCAGAGCACCATGCCGTAACCAAGAGCGTTGGACTTGGTGATCGACGTCACATGGTTGTTCTTGTTTCGCCTCCGTGCGAGGTCAAATGAGTAGCGAATGATCCGCTCACATCCACGCCGGGTGAACGCGGACGTCTGGATAGCCACCTCGTTGGGGTCGCCCTCGTACAGGAAGCCCCCCATGTTGGCGTACTCGCCCTCGGTATTCTCCCGGATCACAACCATATCGATGTCGTACGGTTTCTTGCCGGCGAGCGGCGAGGTGACGCCGGGGTAGAGCACCGACGGCCGTTCACAGACGTACTGATCAAAGGTCCGGCGTATCGGCAACAAGAGGCCGTTCAGGGTGATGTGGTCCTGGATGTCCGGCCGGCCGACGGCTCCCAGGAAGATGGCGTCGTAGCCTCGCAACTGATCGACCCCGTCTTCGGGCATCATCATGCCGTGATCGTCGTAGTAAGCGGAACTCCACGGCAGCTCATCAAAGGTCCAATCGATGCCGAATTTTGACCCGGCAGCCTCCAGGACCTTCAGTGCCTCGCCAACAACTTCGATGCCGATTCCATCGCCCCTGATTACGGCGATCTTGTGCTTGCTCATAAATCCGCCTGCCTGTTATTCCCAAAGGGTTGCTTATTAATAAGTTGTATCCGGGCCAATCGATCTGGCTTACCCGCCTGAGTGCGTTTCTATTGGAACTATTGCAGCCGCGATATCGTGATCCGAAAGGCCGGTGTCCCGGCCCTCGTACAGGATCTCGGCTGCTGCCGTCCCGGTCGGCATAGACAGCTTCATCTCGTCCGCCATCGTTATGATGATGCCGATGTCCTTGATCAAATTGCGCATCGGTGCGCCCGAGTTTTCGAAGTCTCGGGCTGCGGTGATCGGGCCAGACCGCCCGACCATTGTGCTGCCGCCGAAGCTCTTCTGGAGAAGATCGGTGGCCTTCAAGATATCGACGCCGGCGCTGTTGGCAAGGTTGAACGCCTCTGCGGCGGCGACCGTGTGGATGCAGGTCAGGAGCTGGTTGATCAATTTCATCGCCGTCCCGGCTCCGGTGTCTCCGAACCGCACGACGTTCGTCCCCATCTTCTCAAACTCCGGAAGCGCCGCATTAAACGCATCCTCGTCCCCGCCGACCATGATCGATAAAGTCCCGTCAGTCGCCCCGGTTGGCCCCCCGGAGATCGGCGCATCCAGGAACTTTGCGCCGGCGCTGCTGGCATGTTCGGCGACTCTCTTTGAGAGTCCAACACTCACGGTGCTGTGGTCCGTGACAATCGTGCCCGGCTTGATATTCGCGAACACGCCGTCATCGCCCATAAGGATCTGCTCACAGGTTTCTTCGTTCGGCAGGCACACGAAAATCCTGTCGCATTGAGACGCCAGTTGTCCCACGCTGGTAGCAGCTTCTGCTCCCATGTCCTCCAGTTCACGCACAACCTGCTGGCTCCGGTTATGGACCATCAGCGTCGTCCCGGCGTTCAGCAAATTCACCGCCATTGGTCGTCCCATGCTGCCGAGCCCGATGAACCCTACTTTTATCGCTGGCATAACTGACGTGAGCCCTTCTGATCGAAATATGGCAAAACCGAACGTGGTCGGGAAATTGACCCCGTCGGTGGGCCGCGATTAGCCCGTTTGAAGCGGGAGCGATTATATACTCCGGGACGGCACGCCCAGAACTTGCCCGAGTCGATCTCAGGCTATTCAAAACGCGGGCCCGGCAACTGTTTCGATGACATCACAAACGGGGAGGCCATGAATGGCGATTCTGCGCATGGCAGACATGATCACTTCCGAGTCAACGCCCGGCATAGTCGGACGCCGTATCGGCGGTCCTAACTCCGGCGCGACCCAGATCACGGCGGGTCTGAACACGCTGGCTCCTGGGGCGATCATCACCTACCACTCCCACCCGGACGCCGAGATCATGCACTACGTGATTGAAGGCGATGTCGAGTGCGTGTTGGACGGACACCGGATCACGCTCCACGCAGGCGATGGCGTACTGGCGCCGGTCAACGTGAAACACTCGTTCGAGAACCGCAGCGGAGTGCCAGCAAAATTCATCACCGCCGGGACCACAATCGGCGCAACCCGGGAGGACCATGAACTAGATCTCCCGAGCCACGGCCCGCTCCCAAAATATGTGGTATTCGCCGAGGACGTTATTCCGACAGAACCCTGGCCCGGGACCGAGCGATTTGATCCCATGGATGCGGGTTTTGGTTCGTCCACACTGCTGTTCAGCAAGGGTGTTATCGCGCCCGGGTCCCTCGGGCCTCCACATTTCCATCCGGAGACCGAGGAGTTCATGTACTGCCTGGAAGGCGAACTCATGGCGATGTACAACGGCGAAGAGTTCCCGCTTCAGGCCGGAGACATGCTTCTGGCAGAGCCCGGCGCACACCACGCGATATTCAACGCCTCAAATGAAACGGCGACCTTGATCGCAATCCACCCGACAACGGCGCCGGTCCGGGAATTGGTGGACTGGACGCCATCGCAACCCCTTCCGACGATTCCTGGCAACTAGCGCACCCATTAGAAATCTGGAGCATTCCCGCACATGACAATTCTCCGCCTCAAGGACCAGAAAGTTACCTCGCCTTATCCCGGCGTCAGTCAGCGAAATCCCGCGGGCGCAGACACCGGCGCTACCCAGATACGCGTATTTGACGCCGTGATCCAGCCCGGAGCGTCGATCCCATATCACGCACATGGCAACACCGAGGCGACCTACTTCGTGCTGGATGGCGATATCTCGGCGGTGGTGGACGATCATCGGGTAGCGCTGCATTCAGGAGACCTTGTAATGGCCCCTCCGGGGACCGGCCACGGCTTCACAAACAGCGGTAATGGCGAAGCGCGGATCGTGACGATGTTTCCGCACACCGACCCGGATGTGTCTCATTTCGACCCAGGAGAGCCAGCCAGCGGAGATCTTCCTCCCTACATCGTACCGAGGGCCAACGTAGAGGCATGGACGCCGTGGGAGCGATGCACCCGATACGACATGATGAACCACGAGCGTGGCGCGCTCTCGACCGCATTCAGCCAGCTTGATTTCGAGCCCGGTTCCATGGCCCCGCCGCATTTTCACCCGGAGACTGAAGAGGCGATGTACTGCATCGAAGGCGAGTTCATGGCGATGTACAACGGTGAAGAGATCCCGCTTCGCCCGGGAGACATGTTCGTCGCAGAGGCCGGGGTCCGACACACGGTGTTCAACGCCTCCAACAAGACCGCCGTACTTCTGCCCTTGCATCCGACGGTTGTACCGGTGCGTGAGCTGGTGGACTGGAGCCCGACGACGCGTATGCCCGCCTAGCGGGATTTGGTTCCCCGCCTAGCGTTGACGGGGAGCTGGCTCAAATTCGACCCCGTTCCTGACATCGCCGTCCAGGAATGACAGCACGTTGTCCACGACCATCTTCAGGCTGGACGCCAGCGCGGCGTCCGTCGTGCTGGCGGTGTGAGGCGACAACAGTGCGTTGGGCAGCGTCCGCAACGGGCTGTCCGCCGATAGCGGCTCGGACTCAAACGTATCCAGCCCAGCTCCGGCCAGCGCACCGTCACGCAACGCCTCTTCGAGCGCCTGCTCGTCGATCATGTCGCCGCTAGAAGTGTTGATCACAAATGCAGAAGGCTTCATCTTGGATAGTTCGGCAGAACCGATCAGGTGGTGCGTTTCTTCGGAGCCGCGCAGATGGATGGAGATCGCGTCCGACTGTGTCAGCAGCGTCGAAAGATCGACAAACTCCAACTCGGTCGTCGCAGGGTTGTAGAGCTCAGGGTGAAGCGTCCACGTGATCACGTTCATCCCGATGCCACGTGCGATGGCAGCCATCTGCTGCCCGACCCGGCCTGCGCCCAGGATGCCGAGCGTCTTTCCGTGGAGCTGTGTGATCATTCCCCGGGGCCACTCGCCCTGATGGATCCGGTAGTCCAACTGTCGAACCCTGTGCGCTATCGCAAGAAGAAGTGCCAGGGCGTGCTCGGCCACCGATGCGGTCGCAATTCCAGGCGTGTTCGTTACGGTGATCCCAAATCTCTGCGCGCTTCCCAGATCAACGTGCCCGGTATTCGGCCCCCACAGCGCAAGGTGTTTGAGTCGTCCGCAGCGCGATAACACTTCGTAATCAAAGTTCGTCGATGCACGAACATTCACGACCGTGTGCGCGGTCGCTATCCGTTCCACGATCTCGTCCGTCCCGGACGGCAGCGTGTCGAATAGCTCAAGCTCGATCTCTGGAGATGAGCGCAGTCGCACAAGCGCCGGGGTGTCGCTAACCACGGGCGGGGCATCATCTATGACTACCAGTCTGACCAAAAGCGCTGACCGTATCTCTCTGACACTTCTAACCCAGGGGACCTTCCCACGAGCCGTATTACGTGATGGCGGAGTTCGTGTTTCTGCGTGCTAACATACCGCCGCTCTACGAGTGAGCTTGATATCCCGGCTGCTTCCCGGCAATACGTCGGGATTCATTGTTCTGTACGAACTTGAATTCTTTCAAGTGCCTAACAGGTAATCCACCAGCGATTCAGAGGTCCAATTGCTTCAAATCTCGGCCTGCGCATGGGCGCTCTCGACATCTCCCCAAAAGTCACTGGACCGCATCAAGCTGGCCGGTTTTGACACGGTGGACCTGTGGCCCAACTCGTTCGATGGGATCGGCAGCGCCGATGAGATCACAAGCCGCGGACTGAAGCCGGGCTGCTTTGGCCTGCTCGCCGGAGCGTTGTCCGGCGGGCTGTCGCTGGACGACATCACCGGGGCCAACGCACAACCCGTGCTTGATCTCATGTTTACCAACATCGACCAGGCGTCCGCTCTCGGGGTGAAACGGGTGTACATGGTCACGCCTTCGGAGTACCCGGCAGACGACTCGCATTTCCTGGACTCGATCCGGGCGCTCGGCGATCACGCGGCCTCGGCTGGAGTGAAGCTCTGCATCGAGCCGCACCCGGGCCGGTCCATTCCAAGTGATGCGGCGTGTCTTGATTTCGTTAAGAAATCCCAGCACGAAAACGTCCATGTACTGGTCGATTTCGGCCACTGCCTGATCACCAAAGAAAGTCCGTCCGAGAGCATTCGGAATGCCGGGGATCGCCTTGGTTACGTCCACATCGACGATAACCACGGTGAGTTTGACGATCACGTGGCGCTGTTTGACGGCGTGCTGAAGGCGCCGGTCATCAACGATTTCCTGGAAACGCTGGTTTCGCTGCCGTACGACGGCGGACTTGGCATCGAGTTCAAGCTGACGACGCCGTCTCCGATGTCGGCGATGGTCCAGGCGCGTGACTTTATCCGAGGCTGGGAGTCCCGCCAGGGCGTGCCCGCCTGAGCTCAGTGACGAGATCCTCCTCACCCAACGGGGAATATGACACGTATAGCGGCATCGCACTCGCACACGCCAAGTCATCCTGAGCCTAGGCGAAGGATCTCGCCGGTACCGGTAGCAGATTGCAAGGACATCCAGCGAGCAGACGTCATCCAGCGGCGAGATCCTTCGTCGCAAGCTCCTCAGGATGACTGGTTGTGTGATCCTGAGGGGACCGAAATCTCTTTACCGCCCGAGGGTCGCGACATGGCGACGTAAGTACAAGATCCCAAATGAAGATCGAACGCATCAACCCGGGCGGCCTCTACATACCGCCGTCTTATCACCATGTCGTACGCGCTTCGGGCGGTACGACGCTCTGGATCGCGGGTCAGGTCTCCACCGATCCAGCCGGTGACGTCGTGGGCGTTGGAGATTTTGATGCCCAGGTGCGCCAGATATACGAGAACCTTCGCATCGCGCTGGAGGCCGGGGGCGCTACCTTCGACAACGTGGTCAAGATGACGACCCTAATCGTCGATTTTGATCCCGTTGTACTTCCCAGACTGTTCGCGATCCGCTCGGAATATATAGATGACAAAACGCCTGCCACAACGCTGATCGACGTCCAGGCCCTCGCCCGGCCAGAATACCTGCTCGAGATCGAGGCAATCGCACTGGTGGACTGATTCCTGGGCAGCCAACCCCTATCGTCTCAGTAAGTTGCTAACCCGAGCCTTAATGCGTGCGTGTGCCCGCCCGGACCATGCGCGTGGCGCTCCATCTTTCCGTTCACATCGTGGATGGCGTCGTGGAACACCTTCTTGATCGCCGCGTGGCGCTCCGGGCTTTCCGGGATGGCCAAGGTATCGAGCCACTCCAGCCCGCCCTGCATCACGGTGATCAGGTGTTCGCCCGCAGATTGCTGGAACACCTCACTGCCCTGCTCCACCACGTACACAGGCGACGTGTGGGCCTTCATGTTGACCGGCCACACATGCCAGGCAACGTTCTCGCTACCGTAACGAGCAGCCAGCCAGCCGCTTCCTTCGATCTGGATATCCTCACTGAGGGACATCGATAGCGCTCCGTCACGGACGCTTTCAGAGACGATCACGCGCCCGTTAAACACAATGTCCAGCGTGTGGATCGGAGAGGTAGATATAGCGAACACCTCAACGTGTACGGTTCCTCCACTCTGGCCGATCTTGATCTCATCACCCGGGACCTGTCCGTCGGCTGTGAAGGTGAGGATCGGTCCGGACGTAGTGACCGTTTTGCCTGCGCGCACCGCCCGGCCCCACGCCGCAAATGAGAACTCGTCGTCGCCGATATGGGCGTATGTCCGCACGCCTCCTACGGGCATCTATGCAGACATCTTGTCGGTCCCGCCAACCGCGGCGACTCGATACCCGGCGTTAAGTAACGCGTACCACTCGTGCACGGCGAAGGTGTCCATGCTCGGTGACCAGAAGTCTCTTATCTCAAGTCCATCTATGACGCCCCGTATGACCTCAGCGTAGACCTCAGATTCCGAAAACGGGAAGTGCGGCACGATGACGACACCGTCTTTTCGACGGCACTCTTCCGCCCACTCGCTCATGGCCCGTTTCACAGAATCACCGATGTAACCCTCGGACGGTCCACCCGTGGAGAGCGGGAAGATGGGCGAACCTGTGTAGGCGAGCGGATTGATGTGCCCCATCAGGTGTTGCCGGTTTTCGGTGCCGACCCAGATGAGGGTTTCGTCCGTAGATGATCTGGAGAGAGAGCCAGTGAGGTCGCCCACGTTGGTGAACAGATCGCCCCACTGCGCGGCGAGAAGGTTAACCAGGTTCGTGTCTTCAGCCGCGGCCTCCAGTCAGGCCGTCCCAGGTGTCAGGAAATGGGTGTGCGTATCGGCCGTCACCCAGCCATCAGGCCGCGTGTTTGCGATGCGCTCCAGCGAGATCGTTAGCTCACGCTGCCCGGGCTCGATGTGGAGTTTCTGGCGAACAGGCGCGTACTCGAAACCCTTCACCACCTCTACGTACACGTCGCCGACCGGCAGCTCACCCTGGAGCGTTCCGTCCACGTAGGCGTATTGCGTCGATCCGAGGAGAAGATCAGCGCCGTAGTCCTCGAACCAGTTGTCGTTCACCTCATGACGGTGTCCGTACGGAGGTATGTAACGACCGTCCGGGGCACGAAAGTGGATGCGGGCTGGAGTCGGCTTGCCGGTTGCGGCGTCGATGATCTTTGTGTGTACCCAGGTCCGATCCGCCGTGAGCAACCGAATCCTGGCCCGGCCGTCGGACGCGATCACCTCGCCGGATTCCCGCAGACCCGACATTTCGAACTCGTGATCGCCAATAGAAAGTGTAGCGTCCGGGTTGGCTGCGATATCCAGCACCAGCGATGAATCTCCGCCAACCTCATCGCCCCAGCCCTTCCGGTCGTCCTCCAGCCATGTGTCGGGGTCGAAAGCCGGCACGGCGTATGAGCGTGCAACGGTGCCGAGGTCGATATCGACTTCAAACGAAGAAGGGTCGGTGCCTTCTTCGGCGGGCAGTTTCTACGGTCACGCTCTCAAGCTTGCTGTGACGCAGCGGGTGGTTGCTCCCGTGGAACAACGTGATCGCCCCGATAACGATCGACGCCCTGCCTGTGGGTGTCACCCGTATTCCCGATATTTGCCGATCAGGGCGCGGGTTTGGGAGCGCAAATAAGAGCCTGGTACCTTCGCCGTTCGTCAGGAAATCCAGCGATCCGACGTTGACGTTGAGTTGCATCCGGCCCCACAGGTTTTTGGGCGACAGGTCGCGGAAATCCAACGCCACCGGCTCAAGATGGTCCTTGGCCGCGTACGTGCTCTGGCCTCTGGTACGTGGGCTATTGATCTCGAACTGCCAGTGGACCGGAACGGTGTGCTCAGATCCGTCTGCGTATATCAGCGTGTACTCGGCAAGGAGTTCGCCGGGATTTAGCGCAACCGGCGGTCGTCCTGCCTGAAGCGGATACGGCTCGCGTACCTGTCCTGCCCCATCCAGCGCCCGACCATCGCACACATGCTGAAAAACGACGTAGCCGACATCGCCGGGTTTATCCGGTGCGTCGATTTCTATATCGATCACATCGGTCGAACCGTTGTCGCCCGCAACGATGATCGAGGGGTCCGCCGCGTGCCGGAGAAGGGAATGCCCCAGAAAGTGTTGTGTCCGCCCGGCAGTCCGGCTACAGCGGACGCGCTTCCTTCTTCCCATGGCGATCCGTCAGTCCGCCGGTGGTTGTATGAGGAAGTAAGGTCAACGGGCGTGAATTTCGGCATGTTTGACTCCGGTGCTAACGTGCTCTGACGGGGCGCATGGTACCTCTACGCCGGGCCTGTACAACGGCGCTACCGTGATAGCCAACGAGCAGTAAAAAATGCACACTTATCGCCACGAAGTCTGTCAAACAGTCCGATTGACTGATATATAAAGAAATGTTTATATATCTTTATATCAAGGCCTTCAGAGGCCGTTTCTATCCCGGAGAGTTATTGTGCCTCGCCATCTGAAATCCGCTGACGACTTCTTAACTATCGGCGAAAACATTCACACGACGCGTATCGTCCTGCTCAATGGGCGACGTGTAAAGAAGCTTGATGACGGGACCGAGGGCGTGCCGTTCAAAGACGAGCATGGCAACGACCTGTTTCTTTCCATCCCGGAACATTTCAAAAGGCAGCAGCCCTACGGCCTGAACCAGGTCAAACACTTCATGATCGCCGTTTGGAAAGGCGTGAACGGCGATGCCGAGGAACAGGCTATTGGTACCGCGTACGTCCATCGCGAGGTGCGACGCCAGACTAAGGCCGGGGCCTCGTTCCTGGATCTGAACGTCGACGAGGTCAGCCCTTATATCGACATCCAGAACGAGTCTATGGAGTGGTTGGTCAAGACCGTTGAGGCGGTTTCCACCATCCCGTCAAGCATCGACTCATCAAACCCGGAAATCATCAAGACCGGCCTGGCGGCCTACACCGGAGCCGCCGGCAGGCCGATGATCAACTCGGTCGCGCTTGAGCGCCTCGATACAATCAAACTGGTGACGGAAAACAACGCACACGTGGTCGTCACCGCCGCCGGAGAGTCCGGGATGCCGGACAACGCCGAGGAACGGGTGGAAAACGTCGACCAGCTCATGGTGCACATCAAGGACGCCGGCATACCGCTGGCCGACGTGTATATCGATTGCCTCGCCTTTCCGATCGGTGTCGCTTCTCAATACGGAAACGACTACCTGGACGCTGTTGCAACGATAAGGGAGCAGTACGGTCCCGAAGTCCACATCACGGGGGGCGTTAGCAACGTGTCTTTCGGGCTTCCAAAACGCAGGATCGTCAACGATGTGTTCCTGCACTTGGCGATCGAAAGTGGACTGGATAGCGGGATCATCGACCCGATCCCGGCTTCCATCCAGAAGGTGCTGGATCTGGATCTCGATTCAGAGCCGGTGAAGCTCGCCATGGACATGCTCAAAGGCAACGACGACTACTGCATGAACTACATCGGGGCGTTCCGAGACGGACGCCTGGACTAATCATTTAGACCCTCACCCGGTTGGAGGAACTCCATTGGCGCTCGTACGCCTCATGTACTGGAAAGAAATCCCCGTCACGGTCCAGGCCAGCGACGGCGGAGAAACCATTTCACATCCACTCGACGTCCGGTTTCAGGAAGCCGCCGACGCTATCGCCATGTTTGACGGCAGCGCCGGTACCGACGACTACCTGATGTCGTGGGAACTCAAGGATTACGGCGAGGTGGATGCCCCGCCCAAGGAAGCCGCCGCCGCCATCGCTCAGCGGTTCAACGAAGGTTTTCCAGACGATTTCGTGGCCCGGATCAGGGACCTGGCGAACGTCGGTGAGCGAGACATATCGCCGGGCGCGATAGATAACTGGATCAAGGGCTAATCACTCTTAAATCCGGCTTAAATCAGGCGGCCACTCGACTCGGACCGAAGTAAACTTCGTATAGCTACAAATCCGCTGGCCACGCACCCGAAAATGTTCGGGCGACGCCAGCGGCAAATTGGATCCCAATGACTTCAACATCTGCCCCAACACTTCTCGAACGCCTCGAACGGGGCGACACGATCATCTCCGACGGCGCCACAGGCTCGTACCTCCAGGAACATGGGCTGGAGCCAGGCGGTTGCCCTGAAGAGTTCAACGTCAGTCACCCGGACACCATCAAAGAGATGGCAAAGCGTTACTTTGACGCCGGTTCAGAGATGGTCCTTACCAACTCGTTCGGCGGAACGAAGTTCATGACCAAAAAGTACGGTTATGAAGACAAGGTGTCTGAGTTCAACCGTCTTGCGGCGGAACACGCACGCTCGGTCGCCCCTCCGGGCGCGTTCGTGATCGGTTCTGTTGGCCCGACGGGAGAGTTCCTTGAGCCGCTGGGACCTGTGTCCGAGACGGAAATGTACGACGCCTTTGCCGAGCAAATTACGGCACTCGCCGAGGGCGGCGCCGACGGCGTCGTTATGGAGACGATGACAGCGATCGAAGAAGCCACGTTGGCCGTGAAAGCCGCCAAGGACAACACAGACCTCGTCGTGATGTCCACGATGGTGTACGACCCAGGACCCCGCGGATTCTTCACGATGATGGGCATCACGCCCGAAGTTGGCGTTAAGAAGCTGCGTGAGGCAGGGGCAGACGTGGTCGGGACCAACTGCGGCAACGGCATCGAGCGAATGATCGAAATCGCAAAGCTCATGCGCGCCGTGGATGACGGCTTCATGCTCGTGCATTCAAATGCCGGTATTCCTGCGATCATCAATATGGAGATCGTTTACCCTGAGACGCCTGAGTTCATGGCTGAACACTTTAAGACGCTGCATGGCCTCGGGATCAACATACTTGGCGGGTGCTGCGGCACCGGACCAGACCACATAAAATCCCTTGTGAGCGCCGTCAAAGGCTGAACACGGGGTAACACGATCAGAGGTTCCATCTCCAGATGACAACGCTAGAACTACTCAGCGCACGGGAAGTAGTCACCCGCTACGGCGATTGCGTGGAGCTGGTGCCGATGGATCCAAACTTCCACGACATCAGCGTCGGGCTGTACGAGCGCGATGGCATTTCCACCGTCTGGACCTTCAGCCGGAGGCCCAGCGTTGATGACCGGATGCGGGATATCGTGGATCGGCTGATCAAGCTCGGCGGCATGGAGATCGCAGATGCCTGGAATCGGCTGCGCTTCACTTGCGGGCACCTCCACACCCGACCGCTCAAGTTTTTGACCACGGCGGCCGTCGAGCGGACAGCAGAACGAGACCGTCCGGAAGAGCTCCAGATAAAAGATTCCAAGAGCCCCTTGACGATCGATATGACGGGCGAACAGGACGGCAACCGTTACGTGTACCGTATCTCGACGACCGGCGAGGCAAAAAACCCTGCGCTGCGACTTCGAGCCATAATCGCCGGGTTCGTGCGTTACGGAGAGATGGAAAAACTGGACGACACGACCATCACGTTCAGCTGCGGCCAGCGCCACGACGGACTGGCCCGTCTGATACTGCCCTACTCCCGAAACATCAGCGCCGTAGAAGACGCTCTTGAGGCCGACGCTCTGCGCGGCCAGATGACGACATCCACACTAGGGTTCGCCAGCACTTAAGTTAGGGGATCGAGGCCACTCTTATGCCATATGCAGAGACCATGACATCCAGGGAGCGCGTGATGAACGCGCTTGCCGGTCTGCCGGTGGACCGAACCCCCGTATCCAACCCGACCAACGTTGCGACGGTCGAGCTGATGGATATGGTGGACGCGCCGTTTCCGGACGCCTGCCGGGATCCAGAGTTGAACGCTCAGCTGGCGGCGACCAGCTACACAGAACTCGGGTTCGACTCCATACAGCCCTACTTCACCATCATCCAGGAGTCGTCCGCACTGGGCTGCGAGATGCAGTGGGAGCAGAAGGACAACTGGCCGACCGTCCGAATGGCCAACCCGATCTGGAAGGGCGAGGCCGACGTCAAGATCCCGGCCGACTTTCTAGAGCACCGGGACATGAAGAGCATCACGGGCGCTATCGAGATATTGAGAAAACAGTTCGGTGACGAGGTCGCCATCATCGGCAAGTCCATGGGACCGTGGACGCTCGCATATCACGTGTTCGGCGTCGAGACGTTCCTACTAATGACAATCGACGACCCTGACATGACGATGCGAATCCTAGACAAGCTCAAAGTGGCGACGTACCTGTTCGCAGACGCCCAGATCGCCGCAGGAGCGGACGCAATCTGCGTTCCGGACCACGCCACCGGGGACCTGGTGTCCGGCGAGTACTACAAGCGCTTCTTGCAAGACATTCACACTGAGATGGCGGAGCGAATCAACGCACCGCTCATCCTCCACATCTGCGGCCAGACGCTGGACCGCATGCCGTACATCGCACAGACAGGCATGGCGGCCTTCCACTTCGATTCCAGAAACGACCCGCAGGCGGCGATGGACGCCGTCGATGGCGGGATCGCACTTGTGGGCAACATAAACAACCCTGAAACCCTCTACTCACGCGGGCCTAATGAGGTCCGTAAAGAGGTGTACGCCTGCCTTGAGGCGGGGGTGCAGATGATCGCTCCGGAGTGCGCCATTCCTCTCCAGACGAAACTCCAGAATCTCCTGGCCATCCCGGACGCAGTTAAGGACTGGAGTGCCGAGCGCCTCTAACTCCCGCTAGGCCGGGTGCCAGTACCCGGTCTAATGCGCGGTAACGCTGCATTGACAGATATATAACGATATGTTTATGTATCTATATCGCTTGATCTAAGCCGCCCTATTACGTACACGGCGTCTAACCTGGTTCAATCGGAGATTCAAACTTGCCAATCGTTCATGAAGGCCTCGCTAAAGAGTTCGAGTACGTCACGCGTGAAGACGAGCGTGAAATGATCCTCGAGCAGATCGTAGCGGGCGATGCACTCATGCAGGAGATGGCGTACAGCCTCATTACCGGCGATCACCACGCCGTTGACGAGCTTACGCAAAAAGCGCTTGGCGAAGGCCGCGAGGCCAACGATGTCCTGGACGAAGGACTGATCTCCGGGATGGCCGTCGTTGGCGTCAAGTTCCGGGACAACATCATTTTCGTTCCTGAAGTACTCATCGCCGCCCGCGCTATGAAGGCCGGAATGGCGCACATCGACCCGATCCTTTCGGCGTCCGGTGTGGAGCCGATCGGCACCGCCGTTTTCGGGACCGTGAAGGGCGACCTACACGACATCGGAAAGAACCTTTGCATCATGATGATGCGAGGGGCCGGATTCGTGGTGCATGACCTCGGCGTAGACACGAAGCCCGATGAGTTCATGGAGGCGGCCGAAGAGAATGGCGCAGACCTTGTAATGATGTCCGCCCTGCTCACGACTACGATGCCAAACATGGGCCGCACGATCATCGAATTTGAAGACATGGGGCTGCGTGACGAGTACAAGTTCATGACCGGCGGCGCTCCTGTAACGCAAGAATTTGCCGACGACATGGGCGCAGACGGATATGCGGACAATGCGATCACGTGTGTGGAAAAGGCCAAAGAGTTGATCGCTATGGTCAGGGCCGCAAGCGCCTGATATCGCTCCCACGTAGATAATCGACGGCAAGACATTGGCCAACCCTGTTTCAGGGAGGAGGTCAACATGGCGGAATCAACAGATAATT
>Ga0115002_10003587_pt1 | contig 19268 bp, 21 predicted proteins | sample ArcticOcean_MG_C_8_FD_89576 | JGI IMG/M metagenome (GOLD analysis project Ga0115002, IMG submission 89576) | Marine microbial communities from western Arctic Ocean - ArcticOcean_MG_CB11_86 | ecosystem: Environmental > Aquatic > Marine > Oceanic | place: Arctic Ocean: Canada Basin | collected... | reverse complement strand
TTCATACATGCCAATGAGTTAGAGATGATTAAGTGTTAATTTGGTGCCGCCTGTAGGACTCGAACCTACGACCCCAGCATTACGAATGCTGTGCTCTACCAACTGAGCTAAGGCGGCCCTGGCCGGAACTTTTGGCGTTCCGAATTGCGTATATAAGTGCGCGAGACCCGGCACCACAACCCCGTTTTGCATATCGCGATCGGCGGCGGGCGCACCTATATATATGCCAACCATGTTTGAACGCGTGATTCATGACTGAGAACGGCGGACCGTGGGCCCGCAAACCGCGCGCTGGCGGCGGCTCAGTTCCGACGTCTCGGAGCGCTGAGCAGGCAAGGCCGAAACCCGCAGCGAGAGTCGCCCGAGGCCGGCCGTCCAGCCGCTGGCGCTTTGGCGGTATTTGGGCCGGCGTGATCGTTCTGCTGATCCTCGCCTATAGCTTCCGCTTCGAACTGGGCCATCTCAGCGGCCGCTTGGTTGGCGAATTGCTGCCCTTTGCCGCAGTTACAACCGAAGCGGGCGCCATTCGCCTGCGCGCCCAGCGCGATGGTCACTATTACATCGACGCGGCGGTCGACGGTCGCGAGATCAGGTTTCTGGTCGATACTGGCGCCAGCATTGTCGTGCTGAGCCCGGCCGATGCCAAACGGCTCGGGATCAAATTGACGCCGGCCGATTTCTCACGCCGCATGCGCACCGCCGGTGGCATCGTTCGCGGTGCCCCGATCGTGATCCGAAATCTCGAACTGGGGACAATCCACCTGAGCAATGTTAGCGCCGTCATTAACGAAGCCGCGATGGCGCATTCGCTGCTCGGCGTCAGCGCGCTCGAAAAGTTAGGTAGTTACGAAGTGCGCGACGGCACGCTGACGCTCAGGCGTTAGTTTCCGCGCCCTTCGGGCTTTGTATTCCTGACGTGCAACGCCGGTGTTGCCTACGCCCCGCGTTAGGCGTCGTCAAGCGCGGGGTGAAGAATAAGAACCTCAATCCGCGGCGCTCCTGGCCGTCGGTGACAGCCTAAGGCAGTTCACCCTACACGCCATGTCATACCGGCGAAGGCCGGTATCCAAGAACACCGTTGTTGATGATTGAGCGCAGAATGCCGACGAAGTTCCGTGTGCCTGGGCCCCGCGGGCAATGCACCATTCGCGGCGGGCCCACAAAAACGTTAGCAAAAGGAAAACCCCTCACCCCACCCTCTCCCCCGGGAAGCGGCAATTCGCTTTGTCGGTGGGGTCGGTGTCGGCCAGGCCACCGATTGTGATTGTCGGGATGCGGCGGGCGGGGTCAGGGGTAGTGACGACCGCGGTTTCGGTTCCTTCGAGGGAGACGATGTCGCCCTCATCATCGGCAAACGCGTTGAGCGAATCGAAGCGGCGGCAAGTAGAGCAGTGCGGGGTCCAGGTTTCGAGACGGGCATGGCAGGATCCGCATACCCAACGCGCCGGCCGCAACGCGCCCTCAGAACGGCCACGCCAAATGCGGACGACGTCGTCAGTGCCGTGTTCGCCTTCTTCAAGTTGCGCCATCAGCTCGCACACGATGGCATCCGGCGGCGGCGCATTGTCGGCAATCAGCGGCTCAAGCGCAGCGCGGGCGCGATCCCACAAACCCGTGGCAAGCGCGGCCGTCGCCAACGCGATACGGCTTTCACGATATGTCGGCTTGTCAGAGATCAATTTCTCGACCCGCTTGAGCAGCACCTCGGCGGATTCGTTCTCGACCAGATCTTGATAGGCCGCGAACAGATCGGGATGCGGATGACGGGCCCAGCTTGCGCGCAGCGCGGCTTGCGCAACACGATGCTTGCCGAGCTGCTTGGCGATCTGCGCTAGCAATACCGCGCCCGGCACGAATGACGGCGTGAGTTTGTGGACCTCGCGGGCGAGGCGCAAGGCAACGTCCCATTGCTCCGTGGCGGCACCCTCGCGCGCCTGTTCGTAGCGCGCGATCGACAGCGCCCGGCGCGCACGCGCGTCGGGCAGTGCGCGGGTTGCCGCGGGCCGCTTCAACAGCAATTCGGCTTCGCGCCAGTTGCAGGCCTCGACCTCGAGGTCGAACAGCGCCTGGATTACCCAGGGCGACTCCGGCGATTTTTCATAAGCTCGACGCGACAATTTCAGCGCCCGCTCCTGATCGCCTTCGCGCTCGGCCTGCGTCATCAAGCCACGCAGCCCGAGGAATTCGGTTTCCGGGCTTTCCAGCATCGCGGTGAAATGACGCGTCGTCGACGCCTCGTCGCCGCTGAGTTGAGCTGCTTGCGCCGACAGCAGCAGAGTCAAAGGCGGTTCGTCGAGCAGCGCTTCGGCGCGTTGGGCATAGCGCCCGGCTTTTTGGGAATCTCCCGCCGCGACCGCGGTTAAGCCTTGCGTCAGGGCCAGGAAGCCGCGGCGGCGGCGATCGGCGGCGCGCATTTCGCCTAACCGCGTCGGCCCGCGCCGCATCCAGGTCCAGAACCGATAGATAATCAGGCTCGCAACGAGTACCGCCAACGTCGACGCTATCAGAATGAGCAGCGACGCTTCGATGCGATATCCCTGCCAAACGACTGTGACGGTGCCGGGGTGGTTGGCAAGCCACGCGGCGAGCATGGCAAGAACTGCTACGACAATGAACGCGAGGGTGAAACGAATCACTCGGCTGGGACTCCCGTCAGCAACGCACGGGCCGAGGCCTCGTAGATATCCTGCGCGGCACGATCGACGGCCAGGCGCGTTTGCGCCTGTACGAGCCAAGGTGCGGCGGTTGCCGCCGCGTGGCCGCCCAAATCGGCGAGTTCCGCGACCGCGGCCGCGAGATCGCCGGCCGCTACGCGGAGCTCGGCGCGGGCAACGATTGCTTCGACGCTGCCGCCGCCGACATCACCGACACGCCGCACCGTGACCACCGAAGAAACCCGGTCAATGGTTTGCGCGATCCAACCGGCATCGTCGTCGCGGCGCGTGGCCTGGACAATGGCACTCGCCTGCGCGCCGAACTGTGCGGCGAGGACCGCAACCGTGGGTGCACCGGCCGCGGCGTGTTTATCGAGACTGGCGAACGCTTCAACAACCGGCGCCTGGTTGAGCGCGGGCACCTCGGCTGCGAGCTCGCGTAGCACCGCTAGTTCGCTGGCATAACCGGTATAGCGGCGGGTTGCATCGCGCAGCGCACCAGCGGCGACGAGCAATGCGACGCTACGCCCGGGCAGAGATCGTCCACCAACATCGAGGGCGTCGATACGGCCGGCTAGGCTGATCAGGATTGTCTCCAGCCGATCGATCCGATCACTCGAACCGTCACCGGTGGGGGACGCCGATGACAAGGCAGCCAATCGTTGCTCAAGATCGCTGAGACGCCCGTCAAGATCGCTTGCGACGGAGGCCGGGGCGGCGGCGGGCACGGCTGAGAGATCGCGAAGCGCGGTTTCGAGAGTCTCCAGCCGGGCGAGCAGGTCAGCAGCGAGCGCATCGGTGTTACCGGCTTCGGCCAGTTCCTCCAAGCGGCGCTCGATGGCGGTCATGCGTGCCACTGCGGCCGAGGTTGAATCAAGCGTTTGTTCGAGCGCGGCGAGGCGATCGCCAAACCGGCCGTCGCTCTCCCATAGACCTGCGATATCTCCGCTGGGATCGGCAGGTTGGGGCCTATCGGCCTGCTCGGCAACCCGCACGCCGAGCTCAGTGCCACGTTTCTCAACAGCGGCGAGACGCGCTTCCAGCGCGGCGTTCGTTTCGGATTGCGTCGGCCCAGCCACGACCTCAGGCGGCGACCCCCACGGCAGGATGTCAACCAGGCGCGGCGCCAAAGACACCGCAATCAGGAACCCAGCTGCGAACACAACGACGACGATGACCAGAAGAAACGTCCAGGCTATGCGACGCGATCCGCGCGGTGTGGGCTTGGTATCGCCGGCCCCGTCGGTGCTCGGTTCGACGTCCGGCTCGACGTTTGGTTTGCCCTTGGCGTGCGCAGCGCCCTCGGTGACGGGGACCGCGCCGGGTTTGGTGTCGTCGGACTCGCTCACGATGGGTTCAGTGCCCCTTCCTCAAGCACGGCCAACAAGGAGGGTTGATCGCTATGCGGCGCGACCGTGACCCGGCGCCACGCGATGGCGTCGATTTCTTTGGCGATCGCGTGGCTAAGACAGATGGCATCAAGGGTTTCGCAGGCATTTTCAAGTTGGGCCTGCCGCATCAGATTAACAAACGTGTAGGCCGTGCGGGGAGAGAAAAACAACACGGCATCGATACGCCCCGCGTTGAGCTCGGCCTGGACGGCATTATCGATCTCGGTGGCCGGGATCGCTTCATAGAGTTCGGCCCGCGCGATCTCGAAGCCGCGCGCCCGCAAAGATCCAGCCAGGTCGCCCGCGATGTGGCGCGCAGCGACGTGCACGATTGGCCCGGCGTTCCGATCGAGTTCGCTGGCAACCAGATCAGCGAGGCCGGCGACATCGCCACCGGCGCTGGCTACGAACGTGAACCCGAGCGCACGGGCGGCTTGGGCGGTGGCATCGCCGACCGCGAACACCGGCACATCGCGTTGGCCGGTGGCGCGGCTCAATGCCCGCGCACCGTTAGCGCTGGTCAGCAACACTGCCTGAACGCCGGCGAGCGATAGGTCGGCATCGTCGAGATGATGGATCTCAAGCAGCGGCATTACCACGACCTGGTGACCCCGGCGTTCGAGTTCAAGCGTGAGCGCGGCGGCATCATCGCGGGGACGTGTAACCAGAACCCGCACCAGCCTTCACCATGCCTCGAACAATTTGGGACCGGAGAGGGCGCGCAACTCGGCGCCGAGTTGCGCGCCCAATGCCTGACCATCACTAGCCGGCCCCGCCCGCAAAAGCCGGTGCAAGGCACTGCCATCCGCCATCGCGACGAGGCCATCAAGCGCAAGCGTATCGCCATCGAGGCGGGCAAGTCCGCCGATCGGAGTGCGACACGAGCCATCCAACGCCGCCAGCATGGCGCGTTCCGCAGCCAGACAGATCGCACTGTCGCGGTCATTAATCGTGGCCAGGAGGGCCCTGACGCCAGTGTTGTCGATGCGGCATTCGATGGCGATCGCCCCCTGCCCGACGGCCGGTAGAATGTCGGTCACGTCGATGACCGAGGCGGCGTCTTCGGTGCGTTGCAAGCGCTTGAGGCCGGCCAGCGCCAGCAGCGTGGCGTCGACGTCACCATCGCGCAGCTTGCGCAAGCGGGTTTCAACGTTGCCGCGCAGGTTGACGATATTAAGATCGGGACGGTGGTGGAGAAGTTGCGCGGCGCGGCGCAGCGATGCGGTTCCTACGCACGCGGCTTGCGGCAGATCGGCAATGGAGCGGGCGTGCTCACATAACAAAACGTCGCGCGGATCCTCTCGCGGCAAAACGCAGGCGATCATCAAATCAGCGGGCAGCCGAGTTTCAAGATCTTTCGCGGAGTGCACGGCAAAATCGAGCGCACCGGAGGTCAGCTGATCCTCGATTTCCTTGGCGAAGAGACCCTTGCCGCCGACCTCGGCGAGCGGCCGATCCTGAATCCGATCCCCCGACGTGTGCACGATGACGGTTTCGATCTGATCGCTCTCGAGTGCCGGGTTGGCAGCAAGCAGGCGCTGTGCCACCTCTGCGGCTTGCGACAACGCCAAAGGACTGCCTCGCGTGCCCAAGCGGAAATGGCGCCCGATGGGTTGGGCCGCGTTGGCCGAATGCTGTTGTTGTGCGACCATGATGATCCGTTTGGGAGCCGGCATAGACCGGACCGCTCGGCCTATAGCTTAACTTATCTGGCAATGGCTACCCCGCTCTCGTTTGCATGGAAGGGATCGCGCGCTCCGTATGATTATTTTAGGGATCGAAACGAGTTGCGATGAAACCGCCGCCGCCGTGGTTGACGACGAGGGCGTGATTCGCGGCGAGCTCGTGCTGTCTCAGATCGAGGCGCACCGGCCGTTCGGCGGCGTCGTTCCCGAAATCGCAGCGCGCAATCACGTCGCGCATCTCGATCGCCTGATCGTAGAGACCATGGATGAGGCCGGCGCTACCTTCCCAGAGCTAGACTGCGTCGCAGCGACCGCGGGCCCGGGCTTGATTGGCGGGCTTTTGGTTGGCGTGATGACGGCCAAGGCGATCGCTGCGGTGCACGCGCTTCCTTTTCTCGCGATCAATCATTTGGAAGCGCATGCACTGGTGCCGCGAATGCTGGCGCCGATTGCCTTTCCTTATCTGGTGCTGCTGATCTCCGGCGGACATTGCCAGCTATTGATTGCCAATGGGGTGGGGTCTTATTCCCGGCTCGGCACGACGATCGACGATGCGGTCGGCGAGGCGTTCGATAAGACAGCAAAAATGCTGGGGCTCGATTATCCGGGCGGGCCGGCGATCGAGGCTGCCGCCTGTGGTGGCGACCCTGCCCGCTTCAAATTGCCGCGTCCCCTAATCAATCGCGCCGGCGCAGATTTTTCGTTCTCAGGCCTCAAGACAGCGGTACGCCACACAATTCACCGCTTACCGGATGCGCCGACAGCGACCGACGCCAAGGATATCGCCGCGGCGTTTCAAATCGCCGTCGGCGATGTGCTGTGCAACCGCACCGCCAACGCCATGCAGATGTTCAGCGAACGCACCGGTAAAATGACCGGTAATCTGGTGGTCGCCGGGGGCGTTGCCGCCAACCAATATCTTGGCGATCGGCTCAAGCAAACCGCCTCGGATGCCGGCTTTCAAGTGGTGGTTCCGCCGCCAGCTTTATGTACCGATAATGCGGCAATGATCGCTTGGGCCGGGATCGAGCGCCGGCGCGCAGGCTTTAGTGGCGATCCCCTCGATACAATAGCCCTAGCCCGCTGGCCGCTCGATCCGGTTTCGGCGCGACCCGGTGCGAAGGCTTAAGAGAGATTCAGTAAACTGCATTCAATCTAATAAGACTCATAAGCAGAGCTTCAGGAGAGACGGACATGATCGTGGTCATTTTCGAAGTCATGATGAAAGACGGCAAAGGCGACGAATATTTTGATCTCGCTGAACAATTGCGGCCAGAACTCGAAACCGTCGACGGGTTTATCGAGATCGAGCGGTTTCGCTCGCTACGAAACACCGGCAAATATGTTTCGATCTCGACTTGGCGCGACGATGCTTCGGTACAGAACTGGAAAGAGCGGGTTGATCACCAGCGGGCGCAGGAGCGCGGCAAGCACGAAATATTTGCCGACTTTCGGATCCGGGTTGCCGAAGTAAAGCGGGACTACCAAATGTCCGACGCGCCGGTGTCGGCGCTCTAACACTCGCGCAGATTCAACGCGGCGATGCGACGCTACTGATTCAACGCACATGTTCAACGCTATTAGGAACTATCGCGATGGATAAGGCCTTTGAATCGATCGGCGTGATCGGTGGCGGCGCGTGGGGAACTGCGCTGGCGACGGTTGCAGGCACCAACGGCGCCGCAGTTACGATCTGGGCACGCGAGCCTGAGGTCGTGGAGTCGATCAACCAGGGCCACACAAATAGTGAGTTTCTTCCCGGTATTGCGCTGGGGAAGAATATACGTGCGACCGTAGACCTTGCCGAGGCAACCGCTGCCGATGCCCTGCTGCTTGCGGTGCCGGCGCAGTTCGTTCGCGGCATGACGACAGAGATGGCCGAGCATCTGGCACCGGCCACGCCGGTAGTGATCTGCGCCAAAGGCATCGAGCGCGAGAGCGGCGCCCTGATGAGTGATGTTTTGCAAGAGACTCTTCCAAAAGCCCTGGGCGCGGTTCTCTCGGGGCCGACCTTTGCCGCTGAGGTGGCCCGGGGCCAGCCGACAGCGGTGACGCTGGCTTGCAGCGATGATGATGTTGGCACCGCGATGGTCCAACGGCTCGGTGGACGCGCGTTTCGACCCTACCTCGCCGCGGATATCATCGGCGCCCAAGTCGGTGGCGCGGTTAAGAACGTGCTCGCGATCGCTTGCGGTATCGTCGCCGGACGCGAACTCGGGGACAATGCGCGCGCTGCGCTGATTACCCGCGGCATGGCCGAGATGATGCGCTTTGGACAAGCTTTGGGCGCGGCGCCGCAAACGCTGATGGGTTTATGCGGCCTCGGTGATCTGGTTCTAACATGTACGGGCGCAGCCTCGCGGAACTTCTCGCTCGGTGTCGCGGTCGGCCAGGGCGCCGATCTCGACGATTATCTGGGCAACCGCAAGACCGTCGCCGAGGGTGTTTTCACAGCGTCGGCCACGGTGGCCCGGGCGGCCACGGCCGATGTCGCCATGCCGATCGCAGCGGCGGTCGATGCGATTGTTCAGGGCCGCGTCTCGGTCGACGAGGCGATCGATGGGCTGCTAAGCCGGCCGTTCAAGATCGAGGACCGCGATCGACTCATCGACTGAAGCTCTTTGAGGTCGACCTCAACAGCGAGGCTTCGTGGATTCGTCCGAAGGGATGGATTAGAGTTCGCCGGCTTTTCGAGCAGATACGAGATTTAGGACCGACATGGCATATTGGCTGATTAAATCAGAGCCCGGCGCGTGGTCGTGGGACGACCAGGTTAGGGTTGGGACCGAACCATGGGACGGCGTTCGCAACTATCAAGCGTCCGCCAACATGAAGGCGATGAAGATCGGCGATCGCTGTTTCTTTTATCACTCTGTGAAAGCAAAGGAGATCGTCGGCATCGTTGAGGTGGTGAAGGAGTATTACCCCGACCACACCGACAAGAGCGGCCGCTTCGGCATGGTCGACGTCAAAGCGATAGAACCGCTCGAAACGCCGGTCACGCTGGCGCAGATCAAAGCCGATGAGCGCTTCGCCAACCTTGCATTGGTCCGCCAATCGCGGCTTTCGGTTGTCTCTATCGATAACGCGTCGTGGAAGCTGATTTGCAAAATGGGGGGCGTGAAAGCGTGACGACAAGCGATCCACGCGTCGGCCGGCAGTCGAACCGGCCGGACGCCGGCGTGGTGCTGTGCCGCTTCGACGATATCCCCGATGGTAGCACCAAGCTGTTCAGTTTCGGCAAGGGATTCGAGCGGTTTCAGATGTTCATCCTGCGCCGCAGCGATCAGCTTCTGAGTTATGCCAATGACTGCCCGCACGTACACGGCCCGCTTGATTGGAAGCCCGGCGAGTTCCTGACCGAAGAGGGCGATTACATCATTTGCGCGATGCACGGCGCTGTTTTCCAACTCGACGACGGCCTATGCGTTGGCGGCCCGTGCCGCGGCGAGCATCTCGATCACGTTCAGGTCGAGGTGATTGACGGTGCGATCGTCGTCAGCAATCCCGACTAGTAGGTTTCACGATTAATGTTTCCGCCGACGGCGCCCAAGCCGGGCGAACGTTTGTGCGATTTCGATGAGATCGAGGATGGCGGCACCTGGTCGAAGGTGTGGGGTGAAGAGCGCCAGGTGTTTCCGCTGATGATCACGCGCCGTAAGGATCACCTCCACGCCTACGTCAATGTGTGTCCGCATCAGTTTCTGCCGCTCGATGGATATAGCGGGGAGTTCATCAACCCCGATGACGACCACATTATGTGCATTCACCACGCGGCCATTTTCGATGTCGTGACGGGCGCGTGCGCGGGCGGTCCGTGTCGGGATCGTGCGCTGCTGGTGGTCAATATCGAAATCCGCAACGGTGCGGTGATGATGGGGCCCTGGCCCGATCCGCCACCACCGCCGCCTGCGCCGAGACCCGGACCTAGAGGTGCGCGCTAGCATGACGCGCCACCCGTTCATGATGATCGTGCTCGGCACACTGATGATGTTCGGGCCGATCTCGATCGACATGTATCTGCCGAGCATGCCAACCATCGCCCGTGACTTCGGCGTCGCGGGCGGCAGCGTTCAGCTCACGCTCAGCGCACTCGTATTCGGACTCGCGATCGGTCAACTGGTGTACGGCCCGTTATCGGATTGCTTCGGCCGGCGCGCGCCGCTGACCTCCGGTATTCTGCTGTTCGGCGCCGCGAGCTTGGGGTGCGCCATTGCTTCGAGCGTCGAAGAGATGGCCGTGCTGCGCCTGCTGCAAGGCATCGGCGGCGCCGCTGGTGGCGTGCTCGCCCGTGCGATCGTACGCGATCTTTACGACCGCGACGACGGCGCCCGGATTCTCTCTCTGCTCTATATGGTAATGGCCGCAGCACCGATGATCGCCCCGCATATCGGCAGCCAGGTGATGTATTTTTTCGATTGGCGGATGATCTTTTGGGTACTCGCGGCATTCGGCGTGCTGGCCCTGATCTTGTCGTCGACCGGCTTGCACGAAACCCATCCACCCGAAAAACGCGTCAAACACAGTCTAATCGGCGTGTTGGTTGCCTATTTCGGGCTAATAAAGGATGTGCGGTTCATGGGCTATGCGCTGGTTGGCGGATTCACCTTTGCCGGCATGTTCACCTTCTTTTCAGCCGGGCCGTTCGTGTTTGAAGACGTTTACGGAATAACCCCACAAGGGTTCGCCGTCTTATTCAGCGTCAACGTCGCGGGGATCATTCTCGGCGGTTTCGTGAACAGCCGACTGGTTAAGCGGCTGGGCGTCGATCGCATGCTGCTGCTCAGCACGATCTGGATCACGGTAATGGGGACGGCGATGGCGCTGATGGCGCTCGCCGAATTCGATAGTTTTCTGCCGATCTATGTTCCGATGGTGCTGTTTATCGCGACGATTTCAATGACGATCGCCAACACCAACGCCGGCGCGCTCGAAGACTATCCGCAGCTGGCTGGAACCGCCGGGGCCCTGCTCGGGACATCTATGTATGTAATCGGCGCTTCGGTCGGGATTATCGTCGGCCAACTTTACAATGGAACACCATTGCCAATGGCGGGGTTTGTGTTTCTCTCCGGCGTCGTGGCCCTGCTGGCGCGGCTGTTCCTGATCGGGCGTGGTCGAGCGGTGACCGACGCCGCGGCCTCGTCGGCGTAAAATGAGCACGCGCGTGATGCCAGCCATGGTGGTGCTTATTCCGGTGCTCGGCGCGCTATCGGCATTCGCACCGATGTCGATCGACATGTACCTGCCCTCGACTGAGCACTTGGTCGGGGTGTTCGATACCACCACCGAACGCGTGCAGTGGACGCTGAGTTCATTCATTTTCGGCTATGCAATCGCCCACATGTTTTGGGGCCCGGTGTCGGACCGGTATGGCCGACGCCCACTGCTCGTGATCGGGGTTGGTCTTTACACGATCGCGAGTCTGGGCTGCCTGTTCGCGCCTTCAGTCGAAGCGATGATCGGTTTGCGCGGGCTGCAGGGCCTGGGGGCTGCGGCGGCGCCGCTGCTGGCCCGCGCGGTGGTGCGGGATATGTTCGATCGCGAACGTGGCGCCCGGATTCTTTCGCTGATGTGGATGGTGATGTCGATGGCGCCGATGTTGGCGCCGATCATCGGCGGCCAGTTGTTCAAATACCTGGGCTGGGAATCGGTCTTTTGGGTGCTGACCATCTTTGGCGTGATTTGCCTGGTGCTGGTGGTATCTGTACTCGGCGAATCGCTACCGCCCGACCGCCGCACCCGTCATAACCCACTCGAAATGGCGGCCTCCTATGGCGAGTTGCTGATCCACCGCCGCTTCCTCGGCTACTCGCTATGCGGCAGTTTCCTGTTTGCCGCAATGTTCGCCTACATATCGAGCACGCCGTTTGTGTTCATCGGCCTCTACGGCGTCACCGAGGAACAATACGGATTCCTGTTTGCGACCCATGTCGCGGTGATGACGATCGGGGCCTATATCAACAGTCGCATCGTCGAACGTTTCGGCCTCGACCCGATCATCCGCTGGGGTGCGGTATGGGCCGCGGCGATGGGTTGCGTGGTGTTGTTCTTTGCGGCCACCGGGATCGGCGGCGTCGTCGGCTTGCTGATCCCCTTCGCGTTGAGGATGTTTGCGGTGCCGCTGGTCTCGGCCAACGCCGTGGCCGGCGCGATGGGCGAGTTTCCCCACCTTGCCGGGACCGCGGCGGCCTTAAACGGGATGTTGTCGTTTGCCCTTGGCGCGATCGGCAGCGCGGTGGTCGCTTATCTATACAACGACACCGCTTTACCAATGGGCGCCGGCATTTGTGGGTTTGGGATTCTGTCATTGCTGGTCTATGTGTTCGTGTTGCGGGGTGCGCCGCCGCCGGCGAAAAGCTGACCGTGCCTTGTTCAGGCGTGCGATTGATTGAATAATTCAGACCGGATCGGGCGCGCCGCCACGTGCATACAAAAAGAATTTCGAGGGGAGTGACCGAGATGAGCACTGACATCATTCATCCCGTACCAGATGCCTGGAAAGCCGGCGCATGGTGCGACAATGAAAAATATCTCGAGATGTATCAGCGCTCGATCGATGACAATGAAGGGTTCTGGGCCGAGCAGGCCAAGCGCATCGATTGGATTAAGCCGTTCACCAAGATCAAAGACGTATCATTCAAGGCCGATAATCTCCATGTTCGCTGGTTCTACGACGGCACCCTCAACGTTTCGGCCAACTGTATCGATCGGCATTTGGACAAGCGCGGCGACCAGATCGCGATCATATGGGAGCCCGACGATCCCAACGCCGACAATCGCTATTTCACCTACAAAGAACTGCATGCAGAAGTCTGCCGGTTCGCCAACGTATTGAAGGGGCAAGGCGTCAAGAAAGGCGACCGGGTTACGATTTATTTGGCGATGATTCCCGAGCTTGCGTTCGCGACACTTGCCTGCGCCCGGATCGGCGCCGTTCATTCGATCGTGTTCGGCGGATTTTCGCCCGACGCACTGGCTGGCCGGATCCAGGACACCGATTGTGCGGTGGTCATCACCTCAGACGAGGGTTTGCGCGGCGCCAAACCGATTCCGCTCAAAGCCAACACCGACGGCGCCGTCGATCAGTGCCCATCGGTTAAGTCGGTCATCGTGATCAAGCGCACTGGCGGCGACATCGCCTGGAACGACGCCCGCGATCACTGGTATCACGACCTCGCTGCCGAGGTATCGACCGACTGCGCGCCCGAAGAAATGGGCGCCGAGGACCCCTTGTTCATCCTCTATACGTCGGGCTCGACCGGAAAGCCGAAGGGCGTGCTACACACCGGCGGCGGTTACCTGACCTATGCGTCGATGACGCACCAGTACGTGTTCGACTACCACGACGGCGACATCTATTGGTGCGGCGCCGATATCGGCTGGGTAACCGGCCACAGCTACATCATCTACGGACCGCTCAGCAACGGCGCAACGACGCTGATGTTCGAAGGTGTGCCGAATTACCCCTCGGCGTCGCGCTTCTGGGAAGTCATCGACAAGCACAAGGTCAATATTTTCTATACCGCGCCGACCGCGTTACGGGCCCTGATGCGCGAAGGGTCAGGACCGGTCGAAGCAACCTCGCGAGCTTCGCTGCGCCTGCTCGGCACGGTTGGCGAACCGATCAATCCCGAGGCCTGGGAATGGTATTACAAGGTGGTTGGCGAAAGCCGCTGCCCAATCGTCGACACCTGGTGGCAGACCGAAACCGGTGGCATCATGATCACACCGCTGCCGGGCGCGACCGACCTCAAGCCGGGCTCAGCAACTCGGCCATTCTTCGGCGTCAAGCCGGCGATCGTCGATGGTGATGGCAAGATCCAAGAGGGCGCCTGCCGCGGCGCGCTGGTGCTCACCGACTCGTGGCCGGGGCAGATGCGCACTGTCCATGGCGATCACCAGCGTTTCGTCGACACCTACTTCAAAACCTACCCCGGCTACTATTTCACCGGTGACGGTTGCCGCCGCGACGAGGACGGCTATTACTGGATCACGGGGCGGATCGACGACGTACTCAATGTCTCCGGTCATCGCCTCGGCACGGCCGAAGTGGAGAGCGCGCTGGTGGCGCACCCCAAGGTCGCCGAAGCCGCCGTCGTTGGCTTCCCGCACGACATCAAGGGCCAGGGGATTTACGCGTATGTCACCCTGATCATCGATGCCGAACCCAACGACGAGTTGCGCGCCGAACTGGTGCAGTGGGTGCGCAAGGAAATCGGGCCGATCGCAACCCCTGATGTGATTCAATGGGCGCCGGGATTGCCGAAAACGCGTTCGGGCAAGATCATGCGGCGCATCCTGCGCAAGATCGCCGCCAACGAGCATGACCAGCTCGGCGATACCAGCACACTGGCCGACCCGTCGGTGGTCGAAGATTTGGTAGCCAATCGCGCCGGCGCATAGGCGCGAGGATCGCGAGGACTGCAAAAAACACAAACCCCTCACCCCCTCCCTCTCCCCATGGGGGAGGGAGCTAAGCGCGCACACCGCGTAAGCCCTCGCCCCTCGGGGAGAGGGCTGGGTGAGGGGGTTTCGCCATTCACCTCGTGATCTTTATTATGCAGTCCCTCTGTTGATACCAATCGAGCTTTTCACCACGGATCTCGCTGTGGCGGCGGCGATCGCCGCGGTTGCTGGCGCAGTGCGCGGCTTTGCCGGCATTGGCAGCGGTTTCATCATGATCCCGTTGTTCAGCTTCCTGTTTGGACCGGCTGAATCGATCGTCATCGTCGCCATCCTCGACGGCTTTGGATCGGGGCAGTTGCTGCCGTGGGCCTTGCCGCGGACCAATTGGCGGCTGGTCAGTCAGATAGCGATCGCGACGATCGTGATGATGCCGGTTGGGGTGTGGCTGTTGCTCTCGGTAGATAAAGACACAGCGCGGCGCATTGTTGGTGTTGTCGTCGTGCTGTCGACGATGGTGATCGCCAGCGGCTGGCGGCTGCGCGGTGGCACCACCCTCGGCCGATCGCTCGGGATCGGTGGACTCGCGGGATTGCTGATGGGCGGAACCGGTATGGGCGGGCCGCCGGTTATCGTTTACTTCTTGGCGACGTCTGAAAGCGGCGAGCATATTCGGGCCAATATCATCAGCTACTTCCTGCTGGTCGTGTTCTTCATCGTCCTAGCGTTTGCGTGGGGCGGCGTGGTCACGGCCGACGTACTCTGGCAAACCGCGCTGCTGACGCCTATTTTCCTCGCGTTCCTGTGGCTGGGTAGCCGCCTGTATCCACTGGCGTCTGAACGAACCTTTCGTATCGTCGCTTACACACTGATGTTCCTATCGGGCGGCACGGCAATCATCGGATAGGGTTGATGTTGAGTTTTGTTCCCGCGGATGTACTGGGCTGGGATCTATTGATCGCTGGCCTGATCGCGACGGTGGCGGGCCTGACCAAGGGTTACGCCGGGTTTGGCGGCGGCATGATCATGGCACCGCTGCTGGCAATCATCTACGGGCCGGCGCAGGCGGTAGCGATGATCATGGTGCTCGAATTCCTCGCCTCGCTGCAGCTCTTTCCGCGCGCGGCGCGGCAAACCGACTGGCGCCTGATCGGACCGCTGGCGCTGCTCACCTGTTTGCTGACGCCGGTTGGCCTCTATGCATTGCTCTATGCCGAACCCGAAACCATGCGCCGCTTCATCGGTGCGGTCGTTCTGGCGCTGGCGCTGATCATGCTGAGCGGCTGGCGCTACCGCGGCGAAATACGCCCAGCACTAACCGGCGGCGTCGGTGTGCTTGCCGGTCTGCTGATGGGTGCGACCGGCCTAGGCGGACCGCCGGTCATCCTCTATGTGCTGTCGCGGCCGGAGGGCGCCGATCGTGCGCGGGCCGGAATGATCAGCTATTTCGCCATCGCGATCGTCTTTATGATCGCGATCCTGTCGTGGCGCGGCGTGATCAACGAACTGACGCTGTGGCGTTGTGTTTTTCTGGGACCGTGGTTCATGCTGACGATCTGGGCCGGCAGCAGGTTGTTTAGATTCGGGACGGAGGCGACGTTTCGAAAAATTGCCCTCTCTCTTTTGGTCGTTGCGGGTTTGACCGCGATCGTCAGTTAGTCGGCACCATGCTCGGCCTGACCGCTCCGCCCGACCTGTTCACGATCGACCTCGCCTGGGCCGCGGCGATCGTCTTTGCCGGTGCGGCGATCAAAGGGTTTGCGGGCTTCGGCGGCGCGATTTTCGCGATTCCGTTGATGATCGTGTTGTTCGGCCCGACCGCTGCCGTCACGCTGGTCGTGCTGCTCGAAATCCCGACCACGGTTCAGCTGTTGCCGCGGGCGCTGCGTGGGGCTAATTGGCGCCTGATCACGCCGATCGGTATCGCCCACTTGGTAACAATTCCGCTTGGCACGTTCGTGCTGGTGGCAGTCGAGCCGGCGATTTTGCAACGCGCGACGGGCTCACTGGTAATCCTGCTCGTTGTGGCGATGTGGTTGGGCTGGTCTTATCGCGGCGAGATCCACGTGGTGCCCTCGCTCATCGCCGGCGCGGTGGCCGGATTGCTCGCCGGAATCGCGGCGATGGGCGGCACCATTATCGCGCTGTATCTGCTGTCGTTCCCCGATCGCGCCGAACGCGTGCGCGGCACGATCCTGACCCTGGCGGCCATGGTCATCACTTATCTGGTTGCAATGCACGTTTATCACGGTATCACCACGACGCTGACGGTTTGGCGTGCGGTCATTCTGACGCCGGCTGTGCTGATCGGTGCCTGGCTTGGGACGCAGCTCTTTGTTGGCGCCAGCGACGTTCTGTTTCGCCGGGTCGCGCTGGTTTGCATCGCGGTTGCCGGCCTGATCGCAATTATCAAGTAGGGCGGCAATGCCGTTCGAGAGCTGGTCAGTCTATGCTGCGGTTTCGACCGTGGTTTTGCTGGCAGGGGTGATCAAAGGATTTGCCGGGTTTGGCCTGGCGATGGTGGCGGGCCCGCTGCTGGCGGTTTTGTTGAGCCCGGTCGAAGCCGTGGTCGCAGTTTTGGTGCTTGAGGTGTTGACGGGCGCTCAACTCCTACGCCGCGCGCTGGCGCACACCGACTGGGCCATCGTGGTGCCGTTAACGATTGCCAGCGCACTCACTATGCCGCTCGGCGCGTATGCTCTGGTGAGCCTCGACGGTGAAGTGATGCGGCGGACGATCGCGATCGCCGCCCTGGCTTTCGCGGTGGTCCTGATTGGTGGGTGGCGCTACCGCGGTGGGCAGGCGCTGTGGATCAGCGGCGTCATTGGTGGGGTCAGTGGTGCGATCACCGGGGCGACCGGCATGGGCAACCCGGTTCTGGTCCTGTACGTGCTGGCGAGCGGTATCGCTGAAAGAAACCGCGCCAGTCTGGTAACCATGGTGACGATGATGATCGTGCTGGCGATCGCCAGCCTCGGCGCGACCGGGGGCATCACGATCGACGCGCTCAGCCAATCCGCCTACCTGCTCCCATTTGCGATCATTGGCACGTTCGCGGGCGCGCGGTTGTTCCGGCGCACCGGCGAATCCACCTATCGACGCGGCGCGCTGGGGATCATCGTGGTGGCCGCGCTGGCCGCGCTGGTGTACTAGCGGCGCACACGTTTTCCAGGTTCCCGCATGCTGTTGGCCGAAATCACCGCACTGTTCACGATCGACCTCGCTTATGCGGCAGCCATCACACTGGTTGCCGGGGTCATCAAGGGCTTTGCTGGATTCGGCGGCGGCATGTTCATGGTGCCGTTGTTCAGCATCCTTTACGGCCCGGTCGACGCCGTCATCATGATCCTGCTGTTGGAGGCACCGGCCAACGTGGTGCTGCTGCCGCGGGCCTTGCGCGACACCAACTGGTCGTTGGTGACGCCGATCGTGATTGCAACATTGGTGTCGATTCCGGTCGGGACCTACGTGTTGGTTACGGTCGATGGGGATCTGCTGCGCCGGGTGATCGGCGTGGCGGTGCTGTTCTTTGTCGCCGTCATGTATACCGGCTGGCGCTATCGCGGTGCCTTGAACGCGACGACATCGTTCGGGGCCGGCATTGCGGCCGGGTTTCTGGCCGGCTCGGGCGGCATGGGCGGGCCGGTGCTGGTGATGTATCTCATGGCCGATCCGGACACGTTTGCGGCGCGCGTGCGCGGCAGCATGTTGACGATCGCGATGTTCCTGATCGCCTATATGTTGCTTAATCTCGCCATGTTCGACGCCGTGAGCAGTGCGCCGGTGTGGCGCTCGGTCGTTCTCGTGCCGATGATCATGGTCGGCGCCTGGGCGGGCACACGATTGTTCCTGGTCGCCAGCGAACTCTTTTTCCGTCGTTTTGCCCTGCTGTTCATCGGCGTGGCCGGCCTTATCGCCATCATCAAGTAGGCAGATCAAGCAGTAGCGAGCGCATGCCGATCGATATCCTCAGCCTGGAATTCCTTTTCCTCGCCGCCGTGACCGTGATCGGCGGCGTGATGCGCGGCTACGCCGGCTTCGGCTCGGCGATGGTTATTTCGCCCCTATGGGCGCTGGCGATCGATCCAATCGCCGCGATTCCCGCGCTCATCATCATGGAGTTACTGGTCAGCGCCCAGTTGTTGCCGCGGGCTGTGCGCAGCACCGATTGGCGGTTGATCGGTCTTCTAACGATTGCTGCTGTGGTGACAATACCCGTCGGGACGTATTTTCTGACGACACTGGATCCGGTAATCGTGCGCCGGGTCATCGGCGTGGTGGTGTTTGTCTGGGCACTCGTGATGCTGCGCGGGATGCGCTATTCGGGCCGCTTGCGAACCTCGGCAACGCTTGGCATCGGCGCAACCAGCGGCGTGCTGATGGGAGCGACCGGCCTCGGCGGGCCCCCGGTATTGATGTATTTGCTGTCGACACCGGCGCGCGCTGAAAGCAATCGCGCCAATATCATTACCTTCTTCGGATTTGTCAGCGTTGTCATGATCGTGGTCTACGCCGCGGGGGGTCTCTACAACGAAACGACGTTGTGGCGCGCCGGCCTGCTGACGCCGGTGTTCATGATCAGCGCCTGGGTCGGCGCGACGATGTTTGACCGTTCAAGCGAGGCGGCGTTTCGCCGCATCGCGCTGCTGTTCCTGCTCGCGGTCGGTGTTATGACCCTGGCCGGCTGGGATATCGTCCGTGCGATCGTCGGGGTCTAACCAGCCCGCTTAGAAATCCGAGATGGTTCCCTTGCGCTCCCAATCGCCATATCGGGTCGGCTCCAACCCCTTGGGCCCACCGGATTCATATGCCGGGTCGGGATAGGCGTCCTTCTCGGTCTTGGGGTCGACGGTTTTCCCAAGGTCAATTTGCTCAGCGTCGGCTTTTGCGGCGGTCGGGTTGGTCTTGGGATCCACGGCAGGGGCCGCGCTGCCGGCGGCTTCACCTACGTCTTGACCGGGCTGATCGCCTTTTTTCATCGGCTCATCCTTTTGATTGGCGGGGCCCTGGAAAGGGCACGCCTATTCAACCACATAATACCTATTGAGGAGCGGTTGATGACGACTCAGGGTTTGGTTTGATCGAGGCGGGCGCACCGCGTCGATAGTTTGTTTCCCACCCATCCAGCGATT
>Ga0115002_10003581_pt1 | contig 19293 bp, 19 predicted proteins | sample ArcticOcean_MG_C_8_FD_89576 | JGI IMG/M metagenome (GOLD analysis project Ga0115002, IMG submission 89576) | Marine microbial communities from western Arctic Ocean - ArcticOcean_MG_CB11_86 | ecosystem: Environmental > Aquatic > Marine > Oceanic | place: Arctic Ocean: Canada Basin | collected... | reverse complement strand
TTAGCTTCAGTAGGATTAAACATACATACCAATGGTATATTTTTACTAAGATATTTATTATCTTTTTTATACCTTTTTTCTTTATCTTTTTTAAATTTAATATTTTCGGATTTCTTATAATCATCAATATTTACTATACCTTTTTTTATTAATTCATTTATAAATAATTTAATATTATCTTTTGGCTCCCAAAACCCTTCTTTATTATATGTTTTAGCAATTGTTCTTAATAACATTATATTATGATTCTTTTTATTTTTAGAGAAATGTTTTTTTTTAATTGATTGGGCTACCATTTCTGCTAATGTTTTACAATCATTCATAATTGACTTCATATCTATATGTGTTGTATCTTCTTTACCATAAGAATTTATAACAATATTATTATAATTAGTCATAAAATTAATTGTTTCTTTATATTTCTTTATTTCCTGTGATAAATTTTTATTGGTTGATGCCATTTCTTTATTTGTTGATATTAATTCTTTTATAGATTTATCTTTTTCTTCTAATTTATTTTTTATTTGTTCATTCTCTATTTTATCTTTTATTCTTTTATTTATTAATATTTCATTATCTATTTTATATTTTATACTTTCTAATTTATATTTTTCCATTTCTAATTTTATTTTTTCTAATTCCTTTTTATGTTGTTTATTCTGTGAAACTGTTTGATTTGTTATTGATTCAATATTATTTATTTTATTCTGATTACAAGGTTTCTTTCTATTTAGATGTACTATATAACTGCTCTTTTTATTTGTTTTATATCCACATTTTTTACAAATGTATTCAACTTTTTTTCTTCCCATTTTTAATTTTTTTATTTTTTTATCAACAATTAGAATTTTTAAATCAAATTTTTATTTTTAATAAAAAAAAATAAAAATTGTAAATGAAATTTAAATATTATAAATTCTAAATTCATTTATTATTTTTTTAAAATTGATTCAATTCATGAATTCTTTTTTTAATAAATTGTATTATTTTAATATTTTTTTTATCTTTATAAAAAATCCTAATTGTATTTTCTTTTAAAATTGATGGAATCAATTTTGTAATATTTTTAACATCTAAATTTATGATTTTATTTTTTTTATTATAAAAATTAATATTTTTTAATGGGAATTCATTAGTTTTACTTATTCCTATATTTAAAGTTTCAACAATCAATTTATCTTTTTCAATTGGAGAATTATCTAAAATGTATTCTAAAACATGAGATGTAGAATATATTTCAGATAAATTATTAATTTCTCCTAAAAAAGTATATAAATCTCTTTTATAAATTCTTTCATATAATTTTTTAGTTATTGTACTAGTTTTATTAAAATTATAAATATTTTCTAAAATATTATCATTTAATTTTAAAAACTCTTGTATATTATTAAATTTAATAAAATCTTTAGAATTTTTTAATATATCTATTACCATATAATCAATTGATCTGGTTGTTTTATGATTATAAATATTTTTATACAAACTGTATCTAGTATAGAAAAAATCTAAAATTTCATCTTTAAGTTTTAAAGGATAACATAATTTATCATCTATCACCATAACTTGATTCATTAATCTACTATAATTTGTATTAAATTTTAATCCTGTAAAATATGTATCTCTTTGAATGTAATCAAATTTATCAACATCTAATTCTGTATTTTTATTGGCAACAATATTGTATATCAATTTTTTTTTGTTTTTATCAGAAGGATTGATACAATTTTTAATTATATCTAAATCATATCCATTTAATTTTAATTTTGTTTTTGGTAATAAATATTCTATAATATCACAAGATCTATTTTCATGATTTGAATTTGTTATCTTATCAAATAAATGTGAAAATGGTCCATGACCTATATCATGGCATAATGCTGCTATATTAATTAATAATCTATTTTTTTTATTTATTTTATAATTAGAATTTTGATTTAATTTGTTAATCATTAAATTAGATAAATGCATCGTTCCTATACTATGTTCAAATCGTGTATGAAGCGCTGAAGGGAATACATGATGTGTTAAACCTAATTGTTTTATATTTTTTAATCTTTTAAAAATTATAGTATCAATAATTTTTAATAAATCATCTTGTATTTCTATATCACCATATATTGGATCATAAACTCTTTTGTAATTCATTTTATTATATAATTAAAAATTTAAAATTTTAAAATCAAATTTATTATAAAAATTTATTTAAAAAAATAATTATGTTATTAAAAAAATAAATGAATAAAAATAATTATTATAGAGATTCTATGATTTTGGGTATTGGTTTTTTTTATATAATGTTATTTTTCCCATTAAATATATTATATGTTTATTTAGTTACAAAATCATATTACAAAACAGGAAATAATAAAAAAGAATTTTTAATAAGTTTTATTCAAGAAACATCATATTTTTTAAATAAATTTTATATAAGTTTTAATATTTTAGTAAATGTAGCTTATAATAGTTTAACAAACATTTTTATTAAATTAAACAAAAAAACAAATAAAATTGAAAAAGATCTAAAAATTGAAAAAGATAATAATTTAATTAAAAAAGAGCTAAAAATTGAAAAAGATAATTTAATTGAAAAAGATAATTTAATTGAAAAAGATAATTTAATTGAAAAAGATAATTTAATTAAAAAAGATAATTTAATTAAAAAAGATAATGATAATTTAATTGAAAAAAATAATTTAATTAAAAAAGAGAATTTAATTAAAAAAGATAATTTAATTGAAAAAGATAATTTAATTGAAAAAAATCTAAAAATTAAAATAATTAAAAAAGAAAAAGATAATATAAAAATTAAACAACAAGCTCATAAAGATACTTTAATGATTGAACAAAATAATGTTATTGAGCAACATTACAACGGAGGACGGAACGGTCAAAGATAAAATTGAAGATTTAAAAATTGAGCAACATTATACAACGGTGGTCGGAACGGTCAAAGATAAAATTGAAAAAGAATTGAAAAAGAAGAGTAATGATTTAAAAATTAAAATAAATTTATAAAAATGATTTAAAAAAAAAATAATAATATAATATAAATTAAAAAAAAATGGGTAATACAGAAAGTTGTACATGTTATAGAACAAAATTAAAAAAAAATGAAAATGAAAATAATGGTGAAATTATTAAACAAGTTGAAATGGATGAAATGATTGATACATATCAATTAGAAACAAAAAAAGATATTTTTATTGAAGAAGAGATTTTAAATAAAGATGAAGGTAACACTTTAGAGAAAGTAATAGAAGAAGATAATGAATTTATTTTTTTAAAAAATGAAGATTTATTATAATTTTATTTTTTATTTTATGTTTTTTTTTTGTTGTTTAAAAATGATTTATTATCTGATTTATTAAATCATCATGGCTAGGTAAATATATTTTTTTAAATCATTAGGATTTATTATAATTTTTTTTTTTGGTTTCAATTTGAAATAAAAAAATATTTGTAAATTTAAATGACTTATATAAAAACTAAATTAATTAGAACTGAAAATTACGAATTAATAAAAAATTTGGGAATAAAATCTAAAGATAAAGTTTTTGAAGAAAATTTAAATATTGGTTCATTTATTTATTCTAAAAATAAATTTATTTCAGAATTTAAATGGATAAAAAATATAGGGACATCAATAATTGAGAATTTAGTATTTAAGATAGGAGGTAATATAATTCAAAAATTAACAGGTGAATATATACATATTTATAATGAATTATATAATAATATAATAAAAAAGGATTTATATAATAATATAACTGGGAATAATGATGAAATAATAAATCCAAAAGGTTTATTTAATAATATTTATTTAAATAGTAAAATACCATCAGCAACAGAATTTTATACAGTACCATCTATAATAAAAAAACAAATTTATGTACCTTTACCATTTTGGTTTACAAAAGATATTGGTTTATCTTTACCGTTAATTTGTTTACAATATGATACACTAGAAATAGAATTAGAACTAAAACCAATATCCAAATTGTATACAATTAAAGAAAATAATAAATTTATTTCACCATTTTACAAAAATTTAAATGAAAGTTCAGAAGGACATATTAATAATTTTGTAGAAATATCAAATTTAGAAAAAGGTTGGGGTTTAAATGCTTTTTTAGAAGGTAATTTTATTTATTTAGACAATGAAGAAAGAAAATTATTTGCTAATAGTAATCATGAATATTTAATAGAGCAAACAAATAGTATAAATAAAGAAAATATTATAAATGAAACAAATATAAATGTTGAGATTAAAAATAATATTAAAGAAATAATATTTGTTGCTCAAAGAAATGATATAAAAAATAAAAATGAATGGTCAAATTTTACAAATTTTGAACATATTAATTTAATACCTTGGAATTATGATTATATCTATACAAATGTATTACAAGATAATAAATATAAATATAAATATACTAATTATAATTTAATTCCACAAATAAAAAGAAATAATAAAGAAAAATTTGTAGAAAATATAATAAGAGAAATGAAAATAGTATTTAATGATTTAGAAAGAATATTTATAAATAATAAGGAATATTTATCATTAGTTCAATCTTATCAACATTTTAAAAATAAAAATGAAAATATTTATAGTTATTCATTTTCATTAGATAATTCTAAATATCAACCATCTGGAAATTGTAATTTAACAAATATTAAAGATGTATATTTTAAAATAAAAACAATAACACCACCACAATACAAGGATGTTTTATTTACACCTAATAATTTAAATAATGATTATATATATAAATATAATATAAATTTACATATAATAAATTATAATATTTTAACAATTATGAATGGAATAGCAAAATTAAAATTTAAAAATTAAGTTAATATTAAAAATTTATTTTAAAAATTAAATTTAAGTATTTTAATTAATGGCTTTATTTATAGATAATAAATATAAAATTTTAAAAAAAATAGGAAAAGGTTCTTTTGGATTAGTTTTTAAAGTAATAAATGTAGATATGAATAAAGTTTTTGCAATAAAAATTGAAGAGAAAAAAAAAGAAAAAGAATCAAAATTAAAAAATGAATATAAATTATATAATTTATTAAAAGAAGTAAAAGGGATTCCAAAAGTAATAGAATTTAAAGAAAGTAAAAAATGGAATATATTAATTATGGAACATTTAGGAATGTCTTTAGAAAATTTATTTAAAAGATGCCAAAAAAAATTTAGTTTAAAAACAGTATTAATAATTGGGTTACAAATTTTTAGTATTATAGAAAAATTACATAATAAAGGGATTATACATAGAGATATAAAGCCAGATAATTTTTTAATAGATAAAAATAATAAGTATATATATTTAATAGATTTAGGTTTATCTAAATATTATAAAAATAAGAATAAACACAATGAATATAAAAAAAAGATTGGTTTTATAGGTTCATTAAGATATTCTAGTTTAAAAACACATGAAGGTATTGAACAATCAAGAAGAGATGATTTAGAATCAATTGGATATATGTTAATTTTTTTTTTAAAAAGTAAATTACCTTGGCAAGGATTAAAAAGTAATAATAATAATAGCATAGAAAAAAAAAATTTAATATATTTAACAAAAAAAAAGAGTTCACTAAAAAGTTTATGTTCAAATATACCTATTTGTTTTTATAAATATATGAAATATGTAAAAATGTTAAAATATAAAGAAAATCCTGATTATACTTATATAAAAAAATTATTTATAAAATTATTTAAAGGTAAAAGATATAAATATGATTATAATTACGATTGGATTAATAAAAAATAAATATGAATAATTTAAAATCTTTATTTACTGTAAAAAATATAAATTATGGAGACGAATTAATTAAATCTTTTATAGTCACATCTTTTGCTAAAAAAAAATTTAATTATATTTTATTAGTTTTTATAAATTTAATAATTAAAATTCATTTATATTCATTATTATGTTTATTTATAAATTTTAATATATATATTGATTTTTTTTTACATATAATAATATCAATTATATTAACAACTAACAATCATTACTTATTTAAAGCGATTCTTAAATATGAAAAAGAAACATATTTAATTACAAAATATATTATTAATAATTTTAATTTTACAAATTTTAGATTATGGAAAAAATATATTTTATTATTAATATCAATTTATACAATTATAATTTTATTATTTATTGATTTAAATAGTAAATTAATTATTATATGGATTATTCAATATTTAATTTCATTTTTTATAATAGATCAACTTGAACAAAATTTAATTAATACTATAATAAAAAAAATAAAAAAACCAAAATTAACAGTTTATAAAAAAATAAATATTTTAGAGAATTATTTAGAACAAAATATAGAATTAGAAGAAGATTACAAAAATAATAATATATTAAAGAAAAAAATACAAATAAATGAAAATTTTATTTTTATAACAGATTTATATAATTAAATTTTTAATATATTTCCAATATTCATCCCAATTAGTAACAGGGATTTTATCATCATTACATAAATTTTTAAAATTAATTTTTTCTTTTTCAACTAATTTATTAGTAACTAAAAAACCTTTTTTTTCTGTATAAAAATTAGATTTTTGAATTAAATATTTTCTATATTCAATTGGGGTATAATTTTTATATTTTCTTTTTCCATGATACCCTTTTCCTTTTTTACTTTTAATATTATTTAAATTAAATATATTGTTACCATATGTAGAATATCTCTTAGTCTTACCATGTTTTCCGCTACGATTACATTTTTTCATAATATTTTTATTTTTTATAGTTTTTAAATTTTAAATATTTTTAATAATTTTCTTTAAATGTTTTTAATTCTTCAAAAAAAATTTTATTTAAATTAACAATCTCTCTTTTTTCTTTTAATAATTTAAGACCTTCTTCAATACTCATTTTATAATTTATAATCAAATGAAGTAAAACAATAGTACTACTTCTACTTGAACCATGATAACAATGAATCAAAATATTTTGGTTTTTATATTTTTTAAGAAATTCTAAAACATCATTAAAAAATAATATCATAGATGAGTCTATAGTATCTCTTACAGGTATATTAAAGTAATTAAATTCAGCTTCATAATAATTTGGAATTTCATTTGTAACATTTATTATAGTGGTTATATTATTTGCTTTTAAATCATAATAACTACTTGCATCCCAACCATTTCCTAAATAGATATTATCTATTATTAATGTACTTTTATAACTAAATTTATATATATGATTTAAAATAGTATTATTATTATTTTCATTTATTCTATTTACAATTAAAGGTCTTCCATAAAAATAATCTGTTAACCAAGACACGCTTTTATCTTTCAACATTCTTGTTAAAAAAATAAAATTTAAAACTTTATAACTGAAATTATTTAACATTTTTTTTCTTTATTTTTTTTAATTATTTTTTTTTTAAATAAATTTGATTTAAATATTTAATATATATTATATTTAATTAAAAGATGAAATTTTGCAAACATTGTGACAATATGTTATATATTAATAGAAATGATGATAAATTAAATTATTTTTGTAAAACATGTAATAGTGTTTATAAACATGATGATTCAGATTATAAAGTAAATACTATAATATTTAGTAGACTTTATAATAATGATATAATTATTAATAAAACAAATAATAATATAACAAATTTACTTGAAGATAAAACTTTACCAAAAATTAAAGGTAAATGTTTTGCTTATTCTACAAACCCAAAAAAGGAGCATTGTTGTATAAAAGAAGATACTAAATTAAAAGACATAATTTTTATTAAATATAATTCAGAAGAATTAAAATATTTATATATTTGTACTGAATGTAAATGTTCTTGGACAAATAATTAAATAAATAAAAAAAATAAAAATTTGATTTAAAATTTTTTAATATATATTAATATATAAATAAAAATGGCAGCAAAAATGGAAGAAAAAATAAAAATAGAAAATTTAAAAAATTTTAATGAATCTTACAATGAAATTAGTACTCTAAAAAGAAAAACACGTAAATTTTTAAGTAAATATGAAAAAGCAAAAATTATAAGTTGTAGAGCACAACAAATAGCTAATAATTTTCCTGCATTAATAAAAAAATCAAATGAAAAATATTTATCTGCTGAAGAATTAACATTACAAGAATTAGAAAATAATAATTGTCCAATAATATTACGAAGACATATGCCTGATAATACTTATGAAGATTGGAAATTAAAAGAACTTAATTAAAATACTTAATATACTTTGTTAAAATATAATATTTTTTTTTATATAATTATAGTATATAAAAATTCTTATAATGATTAAAGATTCTGAATATGAACTTTTAAAAAATAAATTGATAACTGCCAATAAAATTTTATTAGAAATTGCCAAAGATAGAGGTTTTATTGATAATTTAAATGAAAAAGGAATATTTAATGAAAACAAAATAGATACTTATTTAGAAATAGTAAATAAAATAATAGAAGAAGAAGATAAAGATGAAACAAAAAAAAAAGAAAAAGATAAAATTTTTAAAAAAAGAAAACCAGAAGGACATTATTTAGATATTGTTTATAATCATCCTAAAATTAATAAAAGGTTAATTATTTCATTTATTTTAGAAATAAATACAAAAAATAAATGGCTTAATATTTTAAAATCAAAAAGGATAAAAACTACAGATCCAGAGAATTTAAAAGATTTTGAAATTTTAAAAAATAAATTAGAACATAAATTTAATTATACTTTAATAAATTTAAACAAACATTATAAAATAAAATGGAATGATGAAATTATTATAGTTTATGAAGACTATAATAATTTAAACAAAATTAAATTAACAGAGATTGTTAAGCCAGATAATTATAAAAATGAAGTAGATAATACAAAAATAAAAGAATTTGAAAGAAAACTAAATAAATATATAAATATTCAATATTTTCATTTAAATGAATTACAATATAATTTAACAAAACATGTTTTAGTTCCTAAACATATAAAATTAAGTAAAATAGAAAAAGAATCAATAATAAAAAAATATGAAAAAAATTTAGATAACTTTCCAATTTTATATATAAATGATCCTGTTTCTAAATATTATTGTTTTAAACCAAATGATTTAATTGAAATAAAAAGAGAATATGGTTTTGCATCAGATAATAATGCAAATACAGTTATTAGTGATTCTTTTTATAGATTAATTAAATCATCTGAAGAAATTAATAAATATTTTAAAACAAATGGAATTGTAAAAAAAGTTGAAGATATTTTAACAATAGAAGTAAAAGACAAATCCACAATTGAAATTATAAAACAAACTGCAGGAAATTTAGATAATATTAAATATTTAAAAATGGAAATAAAATTAATAAAAAATAATTTAAATAAAATAACAAATAATGAAAAAAATAAAAATATTATAAGAGTTTTAATTGAAGATATATTAAATTATAATAAAAATTTTGAATTAAATTATTTAATAACAAAAACAAATGTCTTATTAAATATTTTTAATAAAAAACAATATTTTCAAAGAATTCAGAATGGTCTTAAAATAAAAATAAATATTAATAAATATTTAGAAAAAATTTAAGAAATTATTTTTCTTTTTGTAGAATTATTAAATATATTTTTTGTATTTTTACAAAGACTTTTATCAATAAATTGATAAAATGGTCTTGGACAAGAATTTAATTTAATTTTTGCATTTGAATTAGATCCAGGATGTGTATTATTCCATAAACTAAAACGATTATATGTACCTTTAAATTTATTATCTTGTAAACATTTTGGATTAAAATTATTGTTTTGTATAGGCTGATTTAAATTCCTTATATCAGATTCAATATCAATATTTTTAGAATAATTTTTAAAATCACCTTTTCCTGGAAAATAATTTTGTTTAAAATTACAATTAATATTATTAATTACATTTAATTTATTTAATTTTATTTTTAAAATATCTTTTTCAATAATATTTTGTTTTATTTTATTCGAAAAATTACAATTATTATTTATTTGTGGGCGAAAATCTAATTTATTTTTTTTTTTAACATCTGGGATAATTCTTTTAAAATAATTATTATTCATTATTTCATATTTTTTATGATTACAAGACAAAGCTGGCTCAATTTTAGAATTATTATTTTTATAATTTATTAATAAACTCATTTATATAATATAAATATATATAATAATATAAAATATTTATTTAAAAATATATATTAATATATTATATTAACAAAAAAAATGGGTGGTGGTTTACTACAATTAATCGCAAATGGAACAGAAAATATATATCTAAATGGTAATCCTCAAATTACTTTTTTTAAAACAGTATATAAGAGATATACAAATTTTGCAATGGAAAATATAGAAGAAACATTAGAAGGTAGAACAGAATTATCGTATAATGAAAAATTAGAATATAAAATAAAAATTCCAAGAAAAGGTGATTTAATACATAATTTATATTTAACTTTTAATTTACCAGATATTTATTCAAAAAGTTTTCCTTTTCCAATAAAACCATTGGGAAATAATTTTTTAATAAATCCATTTTCTCAATTATGGAACAATAAATTAACTGAAATTCCTGATTATTTATTAATTAAAGGTCTTTTTTATGGAATAGTTCAGAATTCAACAATTAGAACTATAACAATTGAAATAAATTTTCTACCAGATATAATATCCGAAATTACAAATGAAATACAAACAACTATAACAACTATAAAACAAAAAGCAGATGCAAATTATTATACAAATATGAAAATTAAAATTATTTATGGGTTAGGTATAAATCAAGTTAAAAATATTATAAATTATGACAATATTACACAAATTATTACAATTGATTCAGATTGGTCCATTTTGCCAGATAAAACATCACATTATTTTATTTTTATTAAAGACAATGTACAAAATTGTAAGGATGATGATTATAATAACGGAACAAATATAAATAAAATAGTCTTACCAAGTAATAGTAAAAATACAGATAATTTTTATAATTATTGGTACTTAGAAATAGTGGAAGGATTAGGAAAAGGACAAAAAAATATAATTACAAATTATGATGCCACTACTAAAATAGCTACTTTAAATAATAATTGGAATGATCCATTACAAACTATTAATATAACAAATATTGTAAGTAATTTTCAAGCAATAGATATTTTGAATTTAACTACTGTCAATGATAATAATGAATTTTTAATAAATATTCCACAAATACATAATGGAACTGGGAATAATTTTAATATTAAATATAAATTAAGTACAAATTTAATAGAACCAAATAATAATGAAATTTTTATTAATCAAGATTCAAGTGAGACAATGATGTCTTTAACAAAAAAAGCATTTGATGGAATATATCATCAAGATATTAAATACTATTACTCAAATGGTACAAAAATTAACAATATAAATTCAAACATTATAACTTTTTCAAATACAGCAGACCTTTCAACAATAGAAAACTATTATAAAAACTACATTTTTACAATAGAATATGGTTTAGGAACTGTCTTATCATCACCAGGAGTAGCATTTACAAGTAGTATAACAAACTATGATGTTTCTTTAAGAACAATCACTTTAGATTCTGTATTAACAAATGATCCCAGAATTTTAAATATTTCAATACTGAATTATGGTATTCAAAATGGTAAGTTAAGATTTGAATTAAATTTAACTGATTTTTCTGATTTTAGAGATCATTTAATAGGAACAATTACAAATGTAGAAGGTAATGATGCGAATTATCTTAATAATTTAATATTTAATGTAACTGCAACAGATAATTCAGATCCGTATTGGATAATAACTGATAAAACATTTGATCCAGATATGTTTAATGAAATTACTGATAATGGTGAATTAAGTTATGGTGGAGAATTTGTAAATTCTACTACAAAATATAGAATTTATAAAGAAAATGAAAACATTACAGGTATAAAAGCATTAAATGGTTCAATTGATAAATTAACTTTACAATCAACATACTATGGACCAATTGTTACTCCAATAACTCTTCAAAATATAGATGGAAATATCATAGATACTAATGTTAATTTTATAGGAGGAGTCTCAACTTTTTATCCAAATCAAAATAATAAACTAGTAATAAATTTAGGAAGTAGTTTAAATGTTACATCTTTGAGTTATTATAATAAAATAAAAATAAGTGGAGTTACAGGTGATTATAAGAATTTAATAAATAAAACACATACTATAATTAACAAAAATTCTTCAGTAGGAACTATTACAACTGATACATATATTACAAGTTTTCAAACATTAAATTTAAGTAATAATGCTACAATTCATTTTGGAAAAGAAGGTACAAATAATACTTCTACTATTACATTTTATTCTTATCAAGGAATGTATAAAAAAAATATAATTGAATATGATTCTGTTAATATAGGTAAAACAAAAACAACTTATTATGAAAGAACTTCTGATAATTCTCTAACTGATTGTTTTACTACTTATTACAATACAAATTCTAAAAGATGGAATTTTATTGAATCTACAGATATAAATAAAAATTATAAATCAAATCCATTAGAAACACTTTATGACACAACACCAATATTTTATATAAATACTTTAGTAACAGATAATAAATATATTAGTAATTTTTATAAAGATAGTTCCATTATAAATGAAGTAAATTTATTATGGATTATATATTCACCGATTGGTATTAGAAATGAAGATAATAAAATATATATTTCAAAAGATACTGATAGATATGAATTTAGATGGGTTAAACATTTAGGACCTGCTTTTATAAATGAAGTAAGATTATATATTGGTAATTCTTTAATTGATACTTTATATAGTGATTCCATTGATATATATCATCAATTATCAATAGAAAATGAAAAAAAAAAAGTTTATAATAAAATGACAGGAAATGTTTCAGATTTATTTAATCCAATTGATAAATATGATTATAATAAAGAAACAAATAATTATAACTATCCTTCTTCAGATATTTCTTCATCTGATGATACACCTTCTATTCCTGGTAAAAAAATTTATGTTCCTTTACCTTTTTGGTTTTCAAAATATTCTGGTTTGTCATTACCACTTGTTGCTTTACAATATGACGAAGTAGAAATAGTAGTTCAATTTAAACCTTTAAGAGATTTATATACATTAGTTAAAAGATGTGATGAAATTCATACTGATAAAATAGGAAATAACTTTTATACTTCTATCGGTATTCGTTCAAAACCAGATGTCTTAGAAACTTCACCTGATTTTATAAATAATTTTATAATTGGTAAATGGAATTTTGTTCCTAAATTAGACATAAACTATATTTATTTAGATAATACAGAAAGAAATATGTTTGCAAAAATAAATCATGAATATTTAATAGAACAAACAACAAAACATTCTATTAAAAAAATAATTGGAATTAAAAATATTGATTTAAATCTTTATCATCCCACAAAAGAAATATTTTGGATAGCCAAGAGAAATGATATTGAACAATATAATGAACATTTTAATTATACAAATTATGAACATGAAAATTTAAAAATTTATCATTATCCTTCTACTATTAATTATTGGGATATTGACTATTATTATCCTCCAAAATTACAAGATTATTTTTATTCTTCTTTATCAAATAGATTTGATATTACAAAAATTAATAATCTTAATTTTAAAGAATATGATAAACATATCCTTAAATCTTGTAAATTACAATTAAATGGTATAGATAGGATAACTCAAAATTCAAAAGAATATTTTTCTTTAATTCAACCATTTCAACATCATTCAGGTAATTCTAAAGATGGTATTTATATGTATTCTTTTTCATTAGAACCAGACAAATTTCAACCATCTGGTGCTATTAATTTATCAGAAATAGAAAAAGTCACTTTAAATTTAGAAACTACAGTTCCTGTTGCTGTTAATAATAATACCAATGATTATGCTCATACTTATGATGTTGACATTTATGTAATTAATTATAATATATTAAGAATTGTTAGTGGTAGAGGTGCTTTACAATTCAGTAATTAAATGATATTTTAAACTTTTTAATTTTAAGTTTTTATTTTTAATATTAAAAATTTAATTCTATTCTAATTTTTATAATATATATATATATAAATGGAATACAATTATATTATTAATCCACTTACTAATAAAAAAGTATTAATATCTGGTCGTATTGGTAAAAAAGTATTAAAAAAATATATTAATTTATTGATAGGGGGTGCTACAAAGCCTAAAAATGCTACAAAGCCTAAAAATGCAACAAAGCCTAAAAATGCTACAAAGCCTAAAAATCCTATAAAGCCTATCTGGTCTAATGATTATTACCCATTTTGGGTAGGTAAAATAAAATATCCTATAGAAGCTGCAAATGATACAGATGAATTATTATGGGCTAAACATTTAAATTTAATAAAAAGTTATTATACACAATTTTCTGATGGTAGTGAAAAAATTAATAAATATTATATACCTAAAGGAACACGACTCTTTCATGCCTCATTTATAATAGATCCAGTAAATACATTAAAACATGAGTTACTAAATAAAGATATGAATTACAAGACAGATATAGAAATTTCAAGTTTTAGAAATTTATTCTTTGGATTAGATGCATTTATATCATTGTGGTATGCTGCTGAAATAACATCAAATAAGGATGAAAGTTGTCCTAAAATCAGTCAGGTATTATTAAATCAACAAAATTCTGAATGTAATAAAACATATTTAACAATTTATAAGACAGAAGAAGTTATTAGTAATGTTTTTTATATTGATGAAGATAGTGAAAAAGGTGGTTTTGAGGGTTCTCTTGGAATTATTGAATATGAGCCTTCTGATTTACCCAAATGTAGATCTTCGCCTTGTCTTCACCCACAATATACTTGTCATTCATATGACAAAATAGGAGAGGCACCTGCAGAATTAAGTTTAGAATTAGCATTACCTACAAGTAATTTAGAAAATTTAAAGAAATTAAAAGTAGAGAACATATATGAAATTGATGCAAATTTTCTTTTAAAAAATCAAGATAATTATTTTCCAAATTTTGATCCAATTAAAGCACTTAAACTTTCTAAAACAAATAAAGTTTTAGAAAGTTATAAAAGTAAATTAAATATTAGTTAATATATTTCAATAATAAATAAATATTCTAATAAGATTCTTTAAATTTGAATTATGTACACGAGAACTCAAAAATTCATTTTGTTTTTTTGTTTCACACAAATACAACCACGAGCTGCACATTACAATTCAGTAATTAAATTATTAAATGATATTTAAAACTTTTTAATTTTAAGTTTTTATTTTTGATATTAAAATTATTTAATTCTATTTCTAATTTTTTTATATTTAAATTTATAATTTTTAAATTTTTATTTTCTTTTTTTATTTCTTGTATATTATTTTTATATAATTGTATTTGTTTTATTAATTCATAATAATAATATCTACTTCTTGTTTTTTTAAAATAAAAATATTTTTTTCGATAATTTATAATTATTTCTTTCTTTTTTTTTTCTAAATTATTTAATTTAATTTTTATTTTTTCTTTATTAATTTGAAACAATTTTATTTTTTGTTTTATTGTAGTTCTTTCTAAATTATTTTCATTTATTTTTGTTTCTATTATTTCTAATTTATCTTTATCTTTTCCTATAAATTTATAATCTTCTAATATTTCTAAATTTGAACTTAATTGACAATTTTGTTGAAAATTATTTTTTTTTAATTCATTATTTATACATTTTACTAAAGCAGTAAATGTAATATCATAATTATATGTTTCTAATGATTTTAATAAATAATTAGTCATTACACCTGATATTTTATTATTAATATAAGTTTCTACAGATTTTTCATTATCAAGACATCCAGAAATACAACATATATTACCTCTTATATTTTTATTTTTATTTATTCTTTTTTTCCCATTTGTATAACAATAATTTAAATCTAAAATTGTACCACTATGACAACAATCAAATATACAAATAATCTTTACAGAATCGTTTGTTATTTTATTTAAGAAAAAACTATTAAATTCATCATCTTTTATAGTATTTAAATCACAAGTTATTATCATTTCATCTAAATTATCTTTCTCTTCTTTATTTTTATCATATATTTGTGTTCCATGACCAGAATAAAGTAAAATTACTTCTTTAATTTTATTTTCATTAATATCAATTAAAATATTATTTAATTCTAATAATATATTTTTTTTTGTAGGTTTCATAACAGTTTTATCTGTTAATATTTTAATATTTTTTGATTCATATTTAACTTTATTTATTAAAAAATTATTAAATTTATTTACATCATTTATACACCCATTTAATTGATATTTAGGATAATTTAAATAATTTATACCTATTAGAAGTGCTTTTTTCATTTTTTAATATAAATAAATATTTTATTCTTAAACAAATTTATTCAATTATTCTAATAAGATTCTTTAAAATTTGAATTATGTCCACGAGAACTCAAAAATTCATTTTGTTTTTTTGTTTGACAAATACAACCACCACTACATGTATATGGATTCTGACCACAACAATTTATTGAACATTTATTTTGACTAAAAACACTCATACTTTTAGGAATTAAATGATGATTAATACCATTAATTGAGGGTCCAGCAGAACCATATAAATCACCATTCACTCTTTTTTTTTTTGATTTCAAAGGTAATTGATTACCTTGCCATGTAATAAATTTACCAATTTTTAATTTAATATTATTTTCTTGATTTTGTAAATTTTTAATTTTATTTCTCATATCATAATTTATATCTGCTTTAAATTCTTCTTTATTTTGATTAAGATAAAAATACAAAATAATTGTACTTAAAAATAAAACTAATAAATATTTATTCATTTTTATATATTAAATTAATATATTTTTTTTACTATTTTCAAAAAAAATATTATAATATATATATATATAATGTTTAATAAAATTGTAAATCCAAAAACTGGGAAAAAAGTTTTAATAACTGGAAGAATAGGGAAAAGTATTTTAAAAAAATATATAAATATTTTAATTGGTGGTGATGATGGATGTGCAATAAATTTAAATACAAACAGATGCTCAAAAAAAGGAACTACTACTCCTCATTTATGTGAAAAAGGACGAGCATGTAAAAGAAAAAAATACTGTGGAAAAGGAGCTAAAATAGGAAGAACAGGAAGATTATCAACCAGATGTTCAAAAAGAGGAAATTTAACTCCTCATTTATGTGAATTTGGACCAATCAATAATCGGGGGCGGCAGTATTGTAGAAAGAAAAGAAATCCAGGACCACCTGCTTTAGGACCTGTTATAATACCTCCTGTTCCTGCTCCAGCTCCTGTTCCTGTTCCAGCTCCTGTTCCTGCTCCAGCTCCTGCTCCTGCTCCTGGTCCTGCTGCTCCTGGTCCTGCTGCACTTGCACTTGCACAAGCAATAATTGCTTCAAAAACAACAGGTGCTACAAAAACAGGACCACACATAGTACCACTAGGTGCAAAATGTTATGATTTATTAATGTATAAAGATGTAGATTTAAGAGAATATTTAAAAAAAAATCTAAATAATTTTGTAATTAAAATAGAAAATAAATATGTTGGTCAAAATATAGATAATTTAAAATTAGAGTATAAACATACTATTACTCAACCACATTTAATACAAAAAGGATCTAAAAAATATCAAGAATTTTTTGAATGTAAAACTATTAATCCTTTTGCGTCTGGTTATTCACAACACTCTGGAAATGTAATATTTAGTAAAACATATATAAAAATGTCTGTACCAAAAGGTAATCCTACCTCTATTGAAAGGGCTCTTATTGAAAAACCTAATTGGTTATGGGAGGGACCAATACCTGTTGGTGAAAGAATATTTAAATTAGTAAAAGGACTTAACATTAATTCTGCAGTAAATAATAAAGTATACCATACTAATTTTTTGCAAATTGGATTTGTGGTGGGTATAGATCATTGTAATCAACATTCATCTCCTCTTAAAACATATAAAATTCATCCAACTCAAATGACTTTAGCACAGCCGTGGGCATTTCAGTAGGGGACGTGTGCTAAAATTATTAAAATGGAATTAAATAAAATATATAATATATAAAAAAATAAACAATTTATATTATTAAAATGGAATTTATAACAAATAATCAAATTGGTACTAATGGTAGACTAGCAAATCAATTATTTCAATATGCAGTGTTATTAGTTTTTAGTAAAATTCATAATGTAAAAATAAAAATACCAATTATAAAAACAAATAATAAATATAAAAGATTTAGATTAGATGAAATATTTAATTTAAAGTATGAAATTTTAGATGATTCAGATAAAATATTAGGAACATATAATGAAAAAAGTGAAAATTTTGATGAGAATATTTATAAATTAGGTTTTTCATATAAAAATAAAGGTAATATAAACTTAAATGGTTGGTTTCAAAGTGTTAAATATTTTGAAAATTTTAATATACATATACATAAACAATTTCAAATAAAAAATGAAATTTTATTAAAAGCAAAAAATATATATAAGTCTTATAAAAAAAATGATGAAATTATTATAGCATTGCATATACGACTTGGTGATTATTTATCTGATTTTAATAAATTAATAAGAATTAATGTTGGTAATAACAAATTTATAGAATTGTTTAAAAATTATTTTGAAAAAAAATATAAAAATTGTAAGTTTTTAATTATATCTGATGATATTAAATGGTGTAAAAATAATCTTAATACTTATAAAAATTTTATTTATTCTGATAATTCAGATATAATTGATTTTTGTTTATTAACTTTATCTGATAATTTAGTAGTTTCACCAAGTACATTTGGTTGGTGGGCATTTTATTTAAATCAAAATGCAAAAGAAGTCTTTTTACCTAATAAATGGTGGAGACCTGAAAAAACAGGTATTGTTTGTAATTTTTATAAAAAAAAATATACAGATTTAAAATATGAATTTTATCCTAAAAATAAAACTTATAAATTATATAATCCTATAAATTTTACTGTGTTATAACTTCATGTTTAATTAATTCTAAATTGTCTGAATTTTTTTCTAATAATATCCAATTAAACATTTTTTTTTTATTATTAAATTTAAATATAATATCAAATTTAAAATTTTCATTAAATGATACACTTAATATGTTATAACGAATATCATAATCACTTAATACCATTCTATTATTATAACATTTTTTATAAATATACAAATTAGTATTTTTATAATCTTTTTCAGTTA
>Ga0115002_10003578_pt1 | contig 19302 bp, 19 predicted proteins | sample ArcticOcean_MG_C_8_FD_89576 | JGI IMG/M metagenome (GOLD analysis project Ga0115002, IMG submission 89576) | Marine microbial communities from western Arctic Ocean - ArcticOcean_MG_CB11_86 | ecosystem: Environmental > Aquatic > Marine > Oceanic | place: Arctic Ocean: Canada Basin | collected... | reverse complement strand
ATAAGCTCAACTATGGCGAGGTAACACCAAGCGAACATCGTGGAAACTACCTAGTGGCATCCGTGGAACGCGGTAATTAACTGCACCTACTGGGAGCCAGTGAAGTCGAAGCATGGCATGGATGGACGTTCACACAGCCCGTTAAACTCAGGGGTTTCGGTTACTACTTTCGACTTGAAAAGGGCGCGACTGGCAATTTCCCAGCCATGTGGCATCGGCCAGACCGACTGTCGTTATTAACGATGGCCATACACGCTTGCACCCACGTGAAAAGCTCGGTGCTTTACCCGTGGGTGCCACTAAACGGTTTCGGGCTTTTTAGCCATCACGAAGTATTTCGCTCATACGATCGGCGATTTCAATCTCTTCGCCATCTTGAACGTTCACCATCACAATGGCGATCTCGTTTCGTTTCCCACCACCAACGTAGATCCCAGGATCGCCGTTTTCGAGCTGCTCCTTGATCTCCGCAATGGAAGGACCTTCGTAGTCATCTTCGAAGTAGAGAATTGGCTGTGGCCCCTGTCGCTTCTCATCGACACCTTCTATTTCCACTCGAATGCCCTTGATGCCGCTCAAACGCTCGGCGACGTACTTGGCTTTCGAAACCCAGCCATCCCACTCAGCTGCTTCATCTGAGTCTGTAAATAGCTGGAGAGCGGTGACCAACCCAACGATGTTTTCTTTCGAAACCTTCATCGGCCGACCAATAGCGGCAATTGGCGACTCGAGATTGAGCGAGTTCAGCCAGACAGCTTCCATGAGTTCTTTCTTACCGGCCAGAAGACCACTCGACTGCGGTCCGCCAATTCCCTTACCACCACTGAAAGCCACCATATCGGCGCCCTGCTCGTGGAACTTGGTCAGGTTGACCCTCGGTGGAACTTCAGCTGCGGCATCGACGATGACTGGCACTCCACGTGCGTGGGCAACTCGGGCTGTCTCTTCAAGACCGATACCTTCGGCACCAAACGGAGCTACAACGTACGCGACGCACGCTGTGTTCTCATTGATGGCATCGTCAAGATCCTGCGGAATGACCGATCCGACTTCACCGTACTCAACCAGGGTCGCTCCGGCAGTCACGAACGCCTTCTCGTAGCGGTTCCGTTGCCCACTGAACAGAATCACTTCGTTTTTCATGCCTGTCGTATCGGGGAGTTGCTCTGCGTTTTTTTCGCTCATGCCTGTCATACACGCGGCAACCATAAGAACCTGGGCTGCGGAGCAACCACCAGTAACCAGTCCCATTTCGGCACCGCACGATAGCGCGACAACTTCGCCAGCGGCACGATTCAGCTTTTTGATATCGATAAAAGCGTTCGCTGCCTCGTCCATGGCGCGCAATACTTCAGGGCGCATTATCGAGCCCCCAAGTGCTGTAACCCAGCTCTGGGCGTTGATTATGGGTGCTACTCCGAGTTTTTTGTAAACCTCGGGCCAGACGCGACCAGTCATGGGAGTTCTCCACTTCGATTGTTAGACCCTGTTACGGGTTATACGAACGATGCGGAATTCTACATACCTATTGACCGGTTCGGGGGGCTGATGTCTTCGACTATGCCCCGAGAATATCGATAGCCCGCTCGCGAAGTTGCCCACACCCTGCATTGATGTCGATACCCTTTTCCATTCGCAGAGTCGACGGAATGCCGTATTGCTTGAGGCCGCTCTGGAACCGCTTTGCGGCTTCCAGATCAGTCCGTTCGAACGGACCTTCCTTGGTAGGATTCACGGGGATCAGGTTCACGTGGCAGTGCAATCCGTTCAGCAAGCGCCCTAATTTCTGGGCCTGCTCTAGCGAGTCATTTTGCTCTTTAAGGAGAACGTACTCGAAGAAAATCCGGCGTTTCGTCTTGTCGGCGTACGTGTGGCAGGCTCGAATCAGGTCTTCGACCGGGTACCGCTGGTTGATGGGCATCGTCTGCGATCGAGTCGTGTTGTCAGGAGCGTGCAACGAAATCGCGAGGTTGATCTGGAGATCTTCATCCGCAAGTTGCAGTATTTGCGGAACCAGACCAACCGTTGAGACAGTGATGTGGCGAGCGCCGATGTTCAGACCCTGCCCATCGTTTAGCACTCGAACGGCTGCCATCGTGTTTTTGTAGTTCGCAAGGGGTTCGCCCATGCCCATGAACACAACGTTTGTCACACCCTGCAACTCGCCCTTAGTTCGTTTGCCGGATTCGACCTGGCTTTCATCTTCAGCGTACGCAATACGCTGCATTTCGATTACCTGGGCGACGATCTCACCAACGGTCAGGTTGCGTCGGAGACCTTGTTGTCCCGTTGCACAGAACGTACAGCCGAGTGCGCAACCAGCCTGAGTTGAAATACACGCAGTCTTACGATTCCGGCGGTGGCCGTCGGTTTCGTAGCGCATCATCACTGTTTCAATAAGCTCGCCATCGTGCAGTCGGTACAGAGACTTGCTCGTTGAGCCGTCTGCAGAAGTGAGCGCCATCGCCTCGGTGAGGGTCGAGATTGAATACTTGGAATTCAGCGTTTCTCGGAACGGCTTACTGAGAGTAGACATCTGTTCGAAGCTCTCAGCCGTCTCGTGGTAGATCGAGCGCCAGAGCTGATCGGCACGGAATTTCTTTTCGCCCATTTCGAGCATTGTCGAAGTGAGTTCATCTCGTGAGAGTTCGAGTATGGAAGGGAGCGCGGCAAGAGCTTCGGAAGCGTCGGTTGCCGTCGGCTCAAAAGATCTGGACGAGGAGCTAGACGGAGAGGTGGTCATAAGTGGGGGACTAAGCTGGGTAAACATTAAGTTTAGCAACGGAAATCGAAATTGGGCAGATGACATGCCGCCGACCAGTACCTAAACTCAGATTCGTGAAAATAAACCAACCACCACTAGTAGAACCAAATTCTGAAGGAAGCCTTGAAGAGAGGGCTCTGGCACGGTTGATCGCCAATCGTCGAACCAGGTATGACCCCTTCTATAAGGTGCAGTACGAATATTCGATACCGTCGCAGGGTCGATATTACTGGCAGTGGTTCTGGGATTCCTGCTTTCACATCATTGCACTGGCACGGCTTCATCCCGCAATGGCGATCGCAGAACTCGATTCGTTGCTCATCCCGCAGCAGTCCAACGGTTTCATTGGGCACCTGACCTACTGGGGGAGGCGTGGTGCGATCATGAGCGCCATCTACGGGCAGAGTCGCTTCGGTGAGTGGCGACGTCGGCACTCGGGGATGATCCAGCCGCCCGTTCTCGCACATGCTCTTGAGGAGTTGTGGCTGCAAACAGGCGATCTCCAGCTTCTATCTACTTATTTGCCAAGAGTACGCGCCTACTACGATTGGCTGAGTCGAGAGCGTGACGCCGATCAATCGGGTCTTATTGGGATCGTTTCGCCTTACGAGGCAGGTACCGACAACAATCCGTCGTTTGATCGATCGCTCGGCTTGTCGAATCCTGGTCGGGTTGGCATTTTGTGGGCGAATCGCAAGCTCGACTGGTACAACATCGTCCGTGGCAAGAATTTCGATTACCGCACCCTCCTTAACAGGAACCGGTTCGTGGTCATCGATCCGTTTATGAACTCTGTCTACGCTGATGCATGGTCAACCCTTGCCCGAATGCACGCTGCACTCGAAGATACCGAGGCGGCTGCAACTGCGAATCAACACGCTGCCGTGACCACAGCAGCACTAAACGAACGGTGCTGGGACTCGAACCCGGGTCACTACGTGTATTTCCATGGCGCTGAACAGTCACCCGATACGACACTTTCTGTTGGAGCGATCTTTCCTTTGATACTGTAGGGAACGCCAAAGGATCGAATCGCCAGCGTGATGGAACGATACGTTACTGACCCTAAACACTTCTGGCGTCCGTTCCCGGTGCCGAGTGTTGCCGCATCAGAATCTTCATACGACGCTGAAAGCGAAGCGATGATCTGGCGTGGGCCGATCTGCATGAACTTGAATTGGCTGCTGGCACGTGGCTTCAAGTCTCGTGGGTACACCGAGGAAGCGAAAACCATTTCAGAACGCTCAAAAGAAGCTGCTTTCAAGGATTTTCGTGAGTCCTACTCGACTGAAACGGGCCGCGGGATGCGTGGGACGAGGTTTGGATGGGCGACAGCCGCGGTGGCGATCGACGCATAGGTTCTGCGGATTTGAGCGGGCTAATCTCTGTTCATGCTTCTTTCATTCTGTTAACGTTGCGCAACTACTCTTAAAGCCATACGGCGAAGACATCACTTTCAGGCTCATGTGCGGAGTAATTAATGGCGCTAAATGACACCGATCTACTTTCTCAGGAAGGATCGGCTGAAAACATTCTCAGGTTCGACGATATCGAGCCAATCCTCGAAACGCGTGATCTTTCCGTGGCCTACGGTGGCAACACCGCCATCAGCAACGTTTCACTTCAGGTGCCAAAGAACAGTGTCGTATCGCTGATCGGTCCTTCAGGTTGCGGCAAGAGCACGCTACTACGCTGCTTCAACCGTATGAACGATCTCATTCCAAGCGCCTCGGTCAAGGGCGTCGTGAATTTCGCCGGTCAGAATATCTATGCACCCGAGGTCGATCCCACCGAAATACGGTTTCGAATCGGTATGGTGTTCCAGCGTCCAAACCCGTTTCCGAAGAGCATTTATGAGAATGTGGCGTTCGGACCACGAATTAACGGGATGACGCACGACCTCGACGAGCTGGTCGAGACGTCGTTGCGCCGTGCGGCAGTTTGGGACGAGGTAAAAGACCGGCTGAACGATAGCGGACTCAGCGTTTCTGGTGGTCAGCAGCAACGAATATGTATCGCCAGAGCCCTCGCGGTAAACCCGGAAATCGTTCTTATGGACGAACCGGCATCTGCTCTCGACCCAATTTCAACTCAGGCTATCGAGGCGCTGATTCAGGAACTCTCCAACGAGGTGACGATCATCATCGTTACTCACAATATGCAGCAGGCGACACGAATTTCAAACTACGCAGCTGTAATGATGGCCGGCGAAGAACGGATCGGCCGCATGATCGAATATGGAACTAACGAACAGGTTTTCGGCAATCCGAAAGACGAGCGAACTGAAGCATACGTAACTGGTCGCATCGGCTAGCGAGAGACAAGGGTAGACTGTAGCGATCATGAGTGAACAGGGCAGCATAATTCCAACCGGACGACAGGATTTCGATAGAGAACTGGGCAGGCTTGAGGCCGAGCTCATTCTGATGAGCGGACTTGTCGAAAAGGCGATTTTCAACGCATTGAATGCACTGAAAAACCGCGACATCGAACGGTCTCAGAAGGTTATTGACGAAGACGACCACATCGATAAGACCGAGTTAGAGATCGAGCGGTACTGTGTTGAGTTGATCAGGCGTGAGGCTCCGATGGCGGGTGACCTTCGACGGATTATCTCTGCGCTTCACATCGCCGGTGAGCTCGAACGAATCGGCGACTATGCCGAGGGTATAGCGAAGATCAGCATCACGATGGGTGATCAGCCACCGCTCAAGGAATTGATTGATATTCCTCGTATGGGCGACATGGCGGTGAATATGCTGAAGCGCTCGCTTGAAGCCTTTATCAGCCGAGACCCAGATCACGTCCGCACCGCGAGTATCGAGCTTGAAAAAGATGATGATGAGGTCGACGATCTTTATGCCAAGGTGCAGGCCGACCTGATGGAGTTTGTGAAGGCAGCCCCCGATAACGCCGAGCGTGCAACTTACCTGATGTGGGTTGCTCACAACGTGGAGAGAGTCGCCGATCGAGCGATGAATATCGTTGAGCGGGCGTTGTACCAGGCAACCGGCGAGTTGGTTAGCGGCACGACACAGATCGAGACGACGGCCGAATAGTTCTACTTGGCCGTCATTGTCCCCGGGTGCCAGCGAACATCAAAGTTCACCAGCGTTCAAACGGTAGAAGCAAGTTCTAGTAAAGCGCCGCACCTGCTATCGACACGAATGAGGTGTCATCTTCATCGGCCTTGCACTGCTGGTACCCGTCCCATGTTCCGGTCGTAGCTTGTGATGCCCACAGCATCATGTAAATCGGAGCCAGACCGCAGATTTTGTTTCGATCTGAATTGTTTTTTACGGCTTCAAAGAAAGCCCGGCGATTTCCGCTGACGATCGATTTCAACAAGGCCTCATCGTCTGATTTAACCCGCTGTCTGCCTTCAGAATCGGCAGGCACAAGCTCGGAATCTCCGAAAGCCGGTCCGACATGAGCCAGATCTGCAGCAGCTATAAACACTGTGCGCCGCTGTTTTGCGACTTCTTGCAAAAGATCGATCGCCGCCGAGATTTGCGGATGTTCGGTGGGGTCTGGTGCACCGTCCGCTAGCAATCGGCCAAACGACCCACAGAGTACCGGCAACATTTTTGCGTTCGACTGTCCAAGTGCGCGGTGGAGCCATACCGTGGCTAACTCGATCGAGTGCTCGTTGATGTGATTGAGCTCATCGGTGAATGGATGATCAGCTACGGAGTCGTCGTTGGAGAGGATCATCGCCAGTTCGTCGACTAATTCTGAATCTGTCTGGAGCGAACCCAGCGGCGTCATGTAGTCCTGATTTGTGAGTGTGAGCCGTGGTCCATCGCCGTTGTGGTCGGTGCCGAATATCACGAATAGCTCAACGTCCTGAAGCTGGCCGCGCACCTGCTCCCAGATCATTCCATAGGAATCTCCTCCTCGTTCGAAGTCGATGTGAGGTGAAATGATCGACTTTAGCTCACCCGATCGCAGGTCGACTTGCGCCTGTCCGTTCGGTGTCTCGGCGGGATCCATATAAGGAAACGCAAATCCGTCGAGATACCCTCTGAGATCTTCAGTGTCACCCGGGTATGCGACATTGGCCAGTGCGGGATTACGTGCGGATAGCCCTCGGTACTCCTCGATACGGCGTTGTATTTCGCCGACGTATGCGCCGTTTGCCAGCAGCATCATTTCATCGAGGCGCTGCAGCAGGTCATCGAGAGTTTCTTGAGGGATCGGCTGTGCGCCGGCGCCAAGCGCAGCTTCGACAATCTCTTCAATTGTGTTCGTGCCATCCATACTCTGGAGATATGGTGCGGCCTGCACGGGTACTAGTAGCGACTGTTCGTTGAGTTGAAGAGGGTCTTTTAACACGAATAAGTCGCTTCCCTCGCGAGAGATTCGACTTACTTCGACAGGTCGTAGTTGCGGGCGATCAGGAATGTTCGAGCCAGTGGTCATGCTGACAGTTTAGCGATGTGCTTCCGCCTGAACCGCCATCTCGCAAGCCAATTAGTTCGATCCGAACATTGAGGATCCTTCAATAACAAGCACCGGATACGGTGTGTGCGCACGAAAAAGTGAACGCTCCGCCAACTCACTGAGCGAGATCAGAGGACCGCCATCCTCTTCGGTAACCGACACGGGTGTGGCGCCACCGCGTTGAACGATTCGGTGAACAGTTCTGGTGCTAATCCCAAAACGCTCCGCAATATCTGCAACCGGGATTTTGTTTTGACGCAGTTCGAATATTTCATCGTCGCGAGTTCTACGGCTCTCACGCTGCAACCAACCGGGATCGTCGAACTTACACAACACCAATGGACACGCCAGGCAAGTCGCCGACGCTTCACACCCATCGTCTTTGTACCGAGTATTTTCTGGCAGCGTGTCAGATCTGACAGGAGCCAGAGTAAAAGGAGTTATAGGACCAAGTGTCATTACCAATGTAGAGTCTCCGAATTAGTTCGAGTAAAAGTGGGAAGAACTTAGACAGCCGCAGTAGCGGACCAGTTCAATTGACGTGAGAAATGAATCCCGCCGGGTCTGCCCGACAGGTTTTTTGACCGCTCTCGCTTGAAGATCGAGGTGGCGTATTCCGAATCGGCCCCAAGTTGACCTCCAGATGCAGATGGCAGCCCGAACATCACCGTAGTCAATCCAGATGAAACAGCCCGTGGACGCACGCGCTGGTCGTACCAGGAAGCACTGATCCTGTGAGCAGCAACAATCTCGATCAGCGTGTCGGGCGAAGGGCTGCGGTCCGCTACAGGCATATCTACGCTCACAAACAGGTGTCGTGCGTTGCCCATGCGAATAGACCGAGGTCCACCTGGACGCCAATCCTCACTTGCACCAGACCTCTCAAAACCCTTCACCAAAGCCAGCATCGCCGGGTAGGTGTCGTCCCTGAAAGAAGGAGAGACAGTGGCAGAAACCGAACCCTTATCGCGGTTCATGAACATGAGGAGCATTTGTAGTCGAGTCGAAAAATCCTGTGCACTCTCACCCTCTTCAAGATCGACCGTAATAGTCATAGCCCCGTGACTGTCACGATTGGTGACAGTCTGAACGATCTGTGCCAGGGCAGCGTTCAGTCCGTTATCACTGGCACTCGCACTGGCACTGGTTCCAATAACATCACGGCCAGAACCTTCGGTGCCCAAAAACACGGGATCGGAACCCAACGGGACTTCGGGTGTAACAGGCGTCATAGGTGTGAACTCGGGTGCGGCTATCGGACTCATCTTGACCTCTTCGAAACTATCTATCGTTCGCTTTTGTGCTGATTTCAGAACGATTGTTCTATTATCGAACGTATGTTCTAATTAAGTCAAGCAGTTTGTCGCATCCGAAACAGCAATACGTTTATTGACCCGAAACGAATTCGGCACTAGGTTGAACCACGAAAACCATTGCTTTGCCCAACTGGGGCAACCCACCAGGACCACAACTCTCATATGAATGCAGAAATCGTTTCTATCGGCTCGGAACTCCTTCTCGGCCAGATCGTCGACACGAACGCGTCGTGGATCGCCCAGCGATTGGCAGAGAGCGGAGTGAATCTGTTCTACAAGACCACTGTCGGCGACAACCTCGATCGCATGGTCGAGGTTCTCGATCGGGCGCTTGATCGTTCCGACGTCGTAATCACCGGTGGCGGAATCGGTCCTACCCAGGATGATCTGACCCGTGAGGCGATCGCAAAGGTTATCGGGCGCGAAGTTGTGACCGACCCCGATTCGCTAACAGAGCTTCGAGAGCGGTTCCAGAAACGTGGATTTATCCTTACGAAGAACAACGAGCGCCAGGCGCAGATCCCCAGCGGCGCTATCGTTGTGAAAAATCCCAACGGAACGGCACCCGCGTTCATCGTCGAGACTGATCGAGGCACTACTATCAGCCTTCCCGGCGTGCCGTTCGAGATGAAGTGGCTGGTTGAAAACGAAGTTATTCCATACCTGCGTAAGAAGTACGGCCTCACTCAGATGATTCACTACCGAATCCTGAAAGTGGCTGATATTGGCGAGAGCGCAGTCGATGATCGCATTGGCCACCTGATCGCCGATTCGCAAAACCCAACCGTTGGCGTTTTGGCGCATCCCGGCCAAGTTGACGTACGAATCGCGGCGCTCGCCGAGAGTATTGAAGAAGCGGACACGCTGATCGACAAGGTCGATGCGGAGGTTCGCGAGCTTCTCGGTGACAACATTTTTGCGGTGGACGACGAGACGATCGAATCCGTGGTGGGCGACTTGCTGGCCAAAAACGACACAACAGTTGCGACCTGTGAAGATCTGAGCGGTGGGTCGGTGGCATCGGCGATTCAGAAAGCCGCCGATTCTAAGTTCCTTCAGAGTTCGATAGTGAATTCGAACGAAGCGCTCGAGAAAATCGCCCGTTCAGGCGGTGAAACTCCCCCATTCGCAGATGGAGCCACACGTGCAGCGGCGCTCGCCCGCGCGATCAAGAAATCGACCGGTGCTACTTACGGAATAGCTGTTCACGGTACCGAAGAGGGTGATCAGCGAACCGTGAATCTCGGTAAGGGCGAAACGCACATCGTGGTGTCGGGTCCCAACGGTGAACGAACTCGGCATGTGCGCTCAGCTGGCAGGGGTGGACCAGATCGACAGCGTGCGGCGATGGGTGCGTTGAGTCTCTTCAGACGAGAACTTCTTGGGCTTCCCGAGTAGACGTTTGGAGACAAGTGGTGGCGGCAATTGGTCGCTATTTGAGTTTCTGAACCACCTCAACAGGTGCCCAACATAGTACGAAAGAGCCGAGTTTTAGAAACACAGCGGTAACGATTCAGACTCAAACTTACGGTGTGTGATGGCACAGCGATGTTCTGACAATGAATCCCGTTAAATCGGAGAACTCCGAAATGTTTCGCCCAAATTCAATAATTTTTCTTGCAATTGCAGCCATCTTGGCTGTGGCAATCGCCTGTAGCAGTGAAGCCCCAACGCCAACACCTCCTCCACCCACTGCAACGCCGGTACCATCTGCTTCACCGACGCCAACTCCTGTCCCGTTAAAGCCGATCGAAATCGGCCCGGCTGCCGATCCAGTAGGGTTCCTAAGTTCACTACCCGAATCGGAAGCAGCATGTGCAGTTGACGCTCTCGGAGGACGCGATCGCGTTCTGGCAATGCTCGAGTCTGGCGTTGGATCATCAAAACTCACTACTGCCGAAGCGGACGCACTCGACGGGTGCCTCAGCAACGAAACCGTACAGGCCGTATTCATTGGTCAGTTATCTAAAGACGCCGGGACACTGAGTGACGACACGGTTGCCTGCATCACCGACAAAACTAGAGGTATGTCGGCAGCCGGGTTGTTTATGGAACAACCTGCAACCGACTCGGTTATCAGCTCGCTGCAGGGTATTTTCTGCCTGAATCACGATGAGCGAGCAGCCCTTTCTACTAGTGCATCCAACTATGGTTTCAGTGAATTCGGTGGCATCGACTCACTTGAATGCGTGGTCAACGGAGTCGGACCTACCGGACTTCAGGATCTACTGGGCATTGCAGGACAGAGTGAAATGGATGTCGCCGCTCTCGGTGACCTATTCCCTCTAATGATCGAATGTGGCGCAATAGACGATTCAACTTTCGAGGAAACAGGCTTTACCGCTGACCAGGTCGGTTGTGTGATCTCCGAGTATGGCGTGGATGGTCTTGCACTGCTCGATCCAGACAGCACAGCAGAGCCTGATCTATCGCAACTTGGCCCGCTTCTCCTGGCGCTTGGCACCTGTGAAATCGAGATCGAGGGGCTACTCGGTGGCTCAGCGCTACCTGTTGATCCGAACCCAGCTGCCGATCCCAAGGTGCTACCGACCGTTCAAGTTGAGATACCAGAAGAAGTAGAAGATTTAGATCTTCCTTTCAATGAAGAACAGATGGAATGCCTCGTAACTGAACTCGGTGAAGAAGCGATCACCAAGTTACTCGCAGGTGGTGCCCCAGACCTCAGCCTGTTCGCTGCGCTGGCAACCTGTGACGTCGATCTTGCGACATTACTGGGCGGCTGATCGTTTTCAAGAAAAATAAACGCACGTTGATTCATCACGAGTTGGCGGGCGTTTTACGTTATCACCGCCCTCGATATCGCCTCGCTCCCTGCTAGACTGGCGGCCTATTCGATTCCTTCTTATGTGTACCAATTAGAAATCCGGTTCAAATAATCCCGGAAGAGGAATAAGCAGAAATGAAAAGTAGAGCCGCAATACACGTTGGTCACGGCAAGCCACTGGTGGTCGATGAGGTTAACATCCCTGATCCACAGCCCGACCAGGTTGTCGTAAAGCTCTACTCGAGCGGTGTTTGCCATTCGCAGCTGCACCAGATGCACGACACTGCAACTGAAACCCCCAGCCTGCTGGGTCACGAAGGTTTCGGAGTCGTCACCGAGATCGGGTCGAACATTTCTCACCTTAAAGAAGGCGATGCTGCGATAGTCACATGGGTGCCAAGAGAACCGGTCCCGGGGCGTTGGCGAGCACCGGCCGGTGGCGTCACGTGGAACGAAGAGCCTCTCTCAGGCCCGACCTACACATGGGGCGAAGACGCCATCGTGTGGGGTGGATATGCAGTCAAAGTCGACGACGACGCACCTCGTGATCTTGCTTCTATCGTAGGTTGCGCAGTGCTCACCGGAGCCGGAGCCGTAACTCACACTGCCAAGGTACGCCCGGGAGACTCGGTTGCTGTGTTCGGTGTCGGAGGAGTCGGTATGTCGGCTATCCAGATGGCCGCAATCCTCGAGGCATATCCGGTCATTGCAGTGGACATTGACGACTCAAAACTCGAATTTGCAAAAGAGTTCGGGGCGACCCACACTGTGAACTCAAGCAAGGTCGACCCTATCGAGGCGATCATCGACATAACCAACGGTGGCGTCGATTTCGCGTTCGATGCAATCGGCCTTCGGGTCACCAATGAGCAAATCCTGCCAGTCACTCGCAGTGGCGGGTCTGGTGCCGACAACATCGGCGGGATGGCGGTCATGATCGGCATGCCGGGACCCGAAATGACTATCTGGCCAGGGCATTTCATGTTCCACCAGCGTCAGTACCGGGGGTCACTTGGTGCAACGTACCCCGACAAAGATTTCAGCATGTACTTGCGACTTTACAAAGAAGGCAAGTTCCCGCTCGATAAGTTGGTCACGAAGCGATACAAGCTCGATGACATCAACGAAGCCTGCGACGACCTACAGAGCGGCAAAATACTTGGTCGCGCAATCCTCGAGTACTAAGAGAACCACATAAAAATTGCAGTACAGAAAATTAGGCAACACCGGCGTAGATGTTTCACTACTCAGCTACGGGACCGGTGGGCCATCTAAGTTCGGCCAGAATACGGGCCTCGACGAGGCTGGCCGTGCAGCCCTGATCAGCCGGGCTCTCGAATTGGGCGTCAATCTTTTCGACACAGCCGAGGCGTACGGCGAGGCCGAGGCGATGCTTGGGCGAGCGATCAGAGGACACGCCAGAGACTCTTACCTGATTGCTACAAAGTGGACGTACAAACCGGGCGATAGCCTGGTGACCGATCCTGAAGAAATTGTTCGTTCGCTTGAACAGAGTCTTGAGCGACTTGAAACCGACTATGTCGATATGTTCCAGATTCACGGCGTCATGCCCGAAGATATTGAGTACATTGCCGAAAATTACATTCCGACGATGCAACGACTCAAGGAACAGGGTAAAACCCGGTTTATTGGCATTACAGAAATGATCGTCCAGGATCCGAAGCACGCTGCGATGTCGATTTCGATGGAGCGACATCCCGATGTTTGGGACACGGTAATGCTGAAGTACGGAATCATGAACCAGTGGGCTGCCAAAGAATCACTTCCACTCGCAGCAAGTACGTCAACCGGCATCCTCAATATGGCACCGGTTCGGCTCACGTTGACTCGACCTGAGAAGCTGAACGAACGGATGACCGAGTGGGGCGAATCTGAGGGTGGAAACTCTCTCGACTGGCTCTCGGGCGGCGACCCGTCAGAGCTGATCCGCAAGGGCTACCAGTTCGCAGCTCAGCCTGAAGCTGTAACTACAGTGATTTCCGGCACATCAAGCATTGCGCACCTCGAACAGAACGTTGCTGCCCTCGATGGAACGCTTTCCGACGAAGAATCCGAGAAGCTGGTCGCGGCCTACGGCGACTCAGCCTCGATCGACTAGCCTCAAATGCACGATCCTGTTCTAACTCCCTCTCAGGGAGGGAGTTAGAGGGTGGGTCAAACTTGCCAATATCACGGAGCGGATACAGCAGCTACCGCACGCTTTCTCGACCGCAGCGAAGCAAAGTGGAGAGACCTCGCAGAAACCCGTCCACATAAAAGGCCACAGAACAGCGCGACCCCAGCCCCAGATCCCTCGGTTGCACTCGGGAAATCAAGTTGTAGCCAACGACAGTGACGCTTCGTCTGAGCCTCACCCCAGCCCTCTCCCCCGGGGAGAGGGAGCTACCCGAATCCTTACTGGATGAACCGATCAGGCGTACTTGTCCCTCAATATTCGGGATGCTTCGGCCTCGTTGCGGAGCTTGAGATAGGCTTCGTCCAGCGGAATTTCTGACGACTTACCCGGTGCAAATCCGCAGTCAGGGTTCAAGCTCAATCGCGCCGGATCCACGTACTTAATCGCCTCTTCAACCCGGCCTACAATTTCCTCTGGCGTATCGATGTGTTCCAGACGGCACTCGACCGATCCGAGTCCGATCAGTGCATCTTCTGGCAATTCCTTCAGAACAGCTACGTCACCCGCATCAGGAATGGCAAATTCGATAACGTACTGGTCGACCGAGATGCGCTTCATTGTCTCGAGTATCGGCTCATATCCGCCCTTGGCGCCCCATCCCTTGCGCCCCCAGTTCCGCCGACAGACGTGAAGCGCTATCTGAACTCCTTCGATTCCGTGGATCACTTCGTTGATCTTGGTGGCGGCCAGGTCCATCTCATATTGCGGATCGTCGAAAGTCGAGCGCACGTCAGGGTCGACGAGCACACAGAGATGAGGTTCATCTATCTGAACCACGTCTACACCCGTCTTGCTCAGTTGCACCAGCTCCTCGTGGAGAATTGGCACCAACGCATCGATGAACTCATCTCTGGTCGGGTACGCCTTTACCGATAGCTCCGGATCCCAGAGTCGCTCACCCAACAGATACGCTGACGGCAAGCAAACCTTAGTCATCCTATCCGTGAGTTTGAGCAGTCGCCGGGCCTCCTCGGCAGCAAGACCGGGACTACGCACTTCCATAGGCTCGGTGACGGTAATGCCCCACCTTCCGTTTCGGGGGTCAGGACTAAATCCGTCGGCAATATCTGCAATGATGTTCGTGTAGGAATGGCGCCTCCACTCACCGTCAGTCACCAGGTCAAGCCCGGCCATCTCTTGAAGGGTTACGGAGTACCCAACCGCGCGGTCCATCTCCTGCGAACGTGACGCATCCAGGGATTCTGCACCGGGGTGTGCAGGCAAGATATCCTGCACGGCCGTGGGTCTCGGGAGACTCCCCACAACGCCGGATGCGAAGGGAACGCGATTCGTTATTTTCTTGCTTGCCATCACTAACATCCTATTAAGTCACATGTTGAGCCGCCTGTTGAGCCAAACGGTGGTCGCGGCATGTTACTGGAACGGGAGCTGTCCAGTTGCCCGTTACTGAAGTAAATTGGATGGGTCGGGCCGGAACTCGGCATCGAGGTAGAGTTGTGAGTGACCTGAGTGAAACGTGATAACGATCACTGTTCACGCACCCGATCCTTTATCGTTTGTTCGTAAGAGGAGAGGGCTTTTTCGCATATCAAACATTAGTGCTTTCGCACCTATTGTGAATTTATTCACGTAGAACTCATATTTAGCGCGCTCAAATCCCTTAATCCTCACGATTTATGAAGAAAATGTAGGTATCAACTAGGGTTGGCGAGTGACTCCACTCGCAAGAAAGGAGAACGTAATGTTCAAGAAGATTTTAGTACCAATCGACGGTTCTGAAGAGTCACGCACCATCGTTCGATGGGCTGCAGGGCTCGCCCGGGCGAACAAGGCGGAAATTACCCTTCTGTCGGTTATCGATACGGAAGAGTTCCGGATAGTTGAATCGACTGCGATAGGACCGTTTTCGACCGACGCCCCGACCGAGGTGATCGCCGAGTTTGCAGAAAAGCGCAAAGTAGAGCTCAAAACCGAATCTGAAACCTTACGAGCAACGGGCCTTGCAGTTGGCGTGATCGCAATCGATGGGACCCCGGCCGAAACCATATCCGCAGAAGCAAAGAAACTCGATGCAGACTTGATTGCAATGTCGACACGAAGAGAATCCGCATTGGCACGGGGAATTCTCGGAAGTGTGACCGACAGAGTCCTGCATTCCACAACCACTCCTTTACTGATTCTTCAACCCTAAGACGTCGAGGACGGCACTGTCGAAACTGGATTCATACGTCGCATCGTGGTTCCTCTGGACGGATCTACACTCTCTGAGCAAGCTGTTCTACCAGCAGTAGCACTCGCTCGTGCCACCGGTGCAGAGCTTGTTTTCACTGAGGTAGTTCGGATACCGATCTACGGCATGGAAATGGGCGGGATCGGATACGGAAGTGTCCACTACGCCGAAGCTTTTAGCACCGAGTTGCAAGAAGAAGAGGCTGCCAAGTACTTGATGGCCTTCGTCGAAAACGCTGAAACAGCAGGATTGAAAGCTCAAGCCAAAGTGAGAACCGGAAATCCGTCGATTCAGATAGTCGATGAAGCAGCAGCACCCGGCAGTGTAATCGTGATGGCAACTCACGGTGCTGGCGGGATCAAGCGATGGATGATTGGCAGCGTGACCGATAAGCGATTCGGTCTGCTCACCGACCTGTCCTCGTGATTCCTCCACAGGCCGACTAGCTCAAGATAATCTTCCTCCGCTGGCTCTGGCCAGGAGGAAGATTCATCAGCGGTCGAATCAATCGCTTGATTCGACCGCAAGTTAGCGTAGCTGCAGGTCTTTTATATCCCCATCTCGACGTCGATTTCGTCCTGGAACCCAGACTCTCGTCCTTCAACCACATCCTCGATAGACACGGGTGCGCGCTTTGCTCCCGATTCCATGAGCGCATAGGCGAGTCCAAGCGCCTCCATACCCTCTTTGGGACCCACTTCGGGCTGTCCACCAGTTTCGGCAGCATGGACCATATCGAGGTACTCATATGCCAGGATTTTCGAATCGATTGCTCTAAATTCCAGGTCATAAGAACTTATGCGACGAGCACCGTCCCATAGGATCGAAGTGTTGTCGTCCAGCTCCCAATCAGGAACCAAATCCAACAGTGCGTCACCAGTGATCTCCGACCCGTCACCGCGAACGATTCGCGGTCCTTCGCCTGATCGGCTCCTTGGTCGGTACAGCGTTCCTGTACTTCCTGAAATCGTCGTCACACCGAGCGACTGCCCGTGAGATGTGTCGGTCATTAGAAGCTGACCGATTGCACCCGACTTGAACCTGATGACTGCGAAAGCAGTATCCACCGCCGTCTGTTCGATCGCGTCACCGGTCGAAAACCCGTCTTCCTTGCGATGGCTATACATCGCCGCCAGACCGGGAGCTACCTCGCTCATCGGTCGCAACGTTCGCTGCTTTTCATTGATTGCAGTCTCGGCGAACACGGTTTCAGCTCCACCCAGTAGATAGAGCAACATGTCGGCGTTGTGGACACCCGCGTCGAGAGGCGAGCCTCCGGCCTGTTCCTTTTTTGCACGCCACACAGTGCTGTGCATCACCGCTCCATTGGAGCTATTTACACCGATGTCCAGAGTGAAGTACGGAGTGCCTATCGCACCGGCATCCACAAGCGCACGGGTGAGGCGGTTCATCGGGTCACGTCGGTAGTTTTCAGCGACGGCCAATACCTTGCCTGTTGCACTCACCACGTCCCGCATAAGGCGGCACGCTTTGAGGGTCAGCCCCATCGGTTTTTCTGTAATAACGTGCAGCCCTGCTTCCATCGCTTTGATAGCAAAACGGTGGTGCATCGGCGTGCTGGTGACGATAGCTACACCGTCGAGATCGGCGTTGGCGATCATCTCATCGAAGTCGGTGAAAATGTCGGGTCGAGCACCGGTCGCATCGCTGATTTCGTCAGCGACAGTCGCAGCAACATCTTCATGTACATCACAGACAGCGATCATCTGTACAGTATCAAAATACTTTCGAAGTTCGATGTAACCGTTGGCATGCCTGCGACCCATACCACCACAGCCAACAAGCGCGATTTTGAATGACATGTTCTTCTTCTTTTTGGATTAGATGAAACTGATGGACGAAAGCTTACGCCAGCATTTCGACCAGTGGCTGAATATTTTTGACTTCGCCTTTGAAATCGATTCCCAAATCGTGAACGATTTCGACGATCTTATCGTTGAATGGCGTTGGCACGCCCAATTTCTTACCCATGTCCGACACATACCCGTTCAAGTAGTCGATCTCGTTGCGTCGGCCTTTACGCACATCCTGACCAAACGACGGCACGCCACCGGGTCCTGCGTTGCGTGCACTTTCTAGCAATATATTTTCGACGTATTCGACATTGCGACCCTCTGAGGCGTCGATCACATCATCGGGGGAAAGTCCGAGAACTGGATACAAGTTGATCCCGTTGGCCTTGGCAACCCGGGCGACTTCAGCGCCAAGCTGTATTCCAATCCGCCGAGGGTTGGCTTCAGCACGAACTTCAGAGGTCCCATACCCACTCACACCCGAGAGTGCGTTGGCCATGCAGTTGACCATAAGCTTCGACCAGCGGTTGCCCCACAGATCGTCAGAAAACTCGGCAGCGGCAACTGAGTTCATCACTTCTACCAGGTCGCGGGCTCTCTGGGTATCGGAGCCGTCGTGCTCAGCGATCTTGAATCCATATTCGTATTTGTCGGTGCGAATTCCGCGCCCCGGCTCGTAGGCTGCTGCACCGATCGTGATGATGCAGCCGAGCGAGTGTTCGACTCCTGCGACACTCGCCATTCTTTCGTCGTTGATTCCGTTTTGGAAGTCGACGAACACGCCGTGATCGGGATCGACGTAGTTGAGCATCAAGGTGGTCGCCCACTCGGTGTCGTATGACTTCACCGCTATGAAAACAGCGTCGAACGGCACAGTTTCATGTTGAAGTTCGTGAATGTGAATCGCCTTGGGATGGGTGAGGTGCTCTTTCCACTGTGTCTCGACGATCAGACCGTCGGCCTTGATCTTCTCGATGTGCTCCCACCACTGGTCGATCAACGTAATGTCGTGTCCACCCTCGCTCAGGAGTCCGCCGACAACGCTGCCAATACCGCCAGCGCCCATGATCCCTATTCGCATTCGTATATTGCTCCTTAGCCTAATATCTGGCGTTAAATAAAATCGCCCCAACCAAACATGTCTGATCGGGGCGAAGTGTATTCGCTCATCGATGGAATTGGGGACGATCATCCGCGCAATAGTCGAACTTCTCACGGTTCAACGTTGGCATTCCCCTCACCCCCCAGCTAACGTCGCAATTGCCGAGCCGATGATGGTGATGAACTGTGCGGCAACCAGCGTCATCGTCCACCTAAGGTCGCTTTCTATTCGGCGTAGTTTTCGGTCGTGCTCGTCTTCGACGATGTCCTTCAGGCCCATTAACTCGTTCCAGATGGCGTTGAGGTCTGGTGAGGTATGACCACGCTTTGCCGATTTCCGAGCGTTTGATCGTCCGGCCGACTTCGACCTAAACAACACAGGTCACCACCTCGAACTCAGCTGTGAGATGCTCGATCCGACCGATCTTCCGACGCTTGATCGGTCCCGCCGAAACAACCGTGCAGCCAGCGTACGTATCAAGCGCCAACTTCAGCGAATCTGCACCAGTCGAGTCGAGATACGCATGTAGCGAAAGTTCAGTCTCATCTATGTCCCAGCCCGAAGCGATCAGCACTTTATCGAGGTCGAAGCTGATTGACGGCGCAACCATTTTCTCGATCGACGTAGCTTACGGATCATCAGATTCACAAATCTGGACGTGTTAACAAACCTGAAGGATGTGACAGAAGT
>Ga0115002_10003575_pt1 | contig 19319 bp, 16 predicted proteins | sample ArcticOcean_MG_C_8_FD_89576 | JGI IMG/M metagenome (GOLD analysis project Ga0115002, IMG submission 89576) | Marine microbial communities from western Arctic Ocean - ArcticOcean_MG_CB11_86 | ecosystem: Environmental > Aquatic > Marine > Oceanic | place: Arctic Ocean: Canada Basin | collected... | reverse complement strand
GCGTCGTGATTGTGTCGCGCGATGGCTGGTTGAAACGGCAAAAGGAAGTGCGGGATCTGTCGACCACTCGCCTGCGGGAGGGCGACGGCGTACTGGCCGTGCTGCCGGGGAGCACGCGCGCGACCATCGTGCTGTTTACCAATCTCGGCGTCGCCTACACATCTCGAATCGTCGATGTGCCTGCGTCTACAGGATACGGCGAGCCGGTGCAGAAACTGTTCAAGCTTCGCGATGGAGAGCGAGTCATCGCGGCGTTCAGTCTCGACCCGCGTGTTGCGGGCCGTATCGCCGCGCGCAAGGAAGGCGAGGCGCCGCCGATTCACGCCCTCGCCGTGACAAGCGACGGGTATACCCTGCGGTTCGGTTTCGAGTCATTCGTCGATCCGAGCACACGATCAGGGCGCCGATTCGCTCGCCCATCGCCCAGCGTGGAGGTGGTCGGCGTGGCGCGGGTGACGGGCGACGAGGTGGTGATCGCCGCCACACGCTCTGCGCGCGCCATGCTCTGCCGCGCCGAGGAGGTGAACTATCTCTCCGGGCCTGGCAAAGGCGTCATTCTGATTAAACTGGCGGGAGAGGACCGCGTACTGGGCTTCATTGCCTCGCGTGGCGACCGCGACCTGATGCGCGTGGAGACGAGCCGGGGCAGCGAGCAGACGATTAGCACTGCAAAATATGAAATCACGGGGCGTGGAGGCAAAGGTCGGGAGCTGTTGCAGCGCGGTCAGTTCAGCCGCGTGATTCCCACCGACGTCGAGAACCCGGAGCCGCTGAATCCGAGCTAGCTCTGTCGCTGGCGTATACTGTGGCTAGGCCTCACAACTCAGCTCCGGCCCGGAGCATTTCAATCTGCGTCGCCAGACGCGCGAAAGATCAATGAACATTACAACAGATACCAGTGGAACCCGGATCGCCGTGTTCATCGATTTCGATAACGTCGAAATCGGTGTGAAGAACACGATCGGCGGTCAATTCGATATCGGCCTCGTCCTCGAGGCCATCAAGGAGCGCGGTGAGATTGTCACCAAGATCGCGTACAGCGATTGGCAGCGGGCGGGCGACTATAGCCGCCTACTGACCCAGCACGCGATCCGCATGGTGCAACGGAATATGACGCCCGGCGGTGACAAGAACGGCGCCGATATCACGATGGCCCTCGACGCTCTGGAAATGGCCTTTACGCACGAGCACATCAATGCGTTTGTCATCGTCGGTGGCGACAGTGATTTCATGTCGCTGGTCGAGAAGCTCAAACAATACGGCCGAAAGGTGATCGTGGTCGGCGGACGCCAGTTCACCAGCGCGACAATGCAGCACAACTGTCACGAATTCATCGCATATGAGAATCTCGTTGGCACCCGAAACCGTCCGTCTGGACGCGGCGCGAAGCGCTCGGCCGGCACGAGCCCGGTGACGAAGGCGGTGCCACTGATCACGAGGGCGCTGAAGGTGTTGTCGGACCGCGAGGTCACGCCACAGCTCGGTCTGCTGAAGAGCACGTTGTTGCAGCTCGACTCGACGTTCTCGGAGCGGGAGTACGGCGCCGGCAGCTTCCGCGACTTCATGGAAAAGGTGGCGGCGGCCGGGTTCGTGACGCTGCGTGACGCCGGTCGCAGCATGCTTGTCGAGGCGCGAGAAGACGGCCCGGTCCCAGCGGCGGAGACAGCCGCAGTGCAAGCGACGGCTGAAGTGCAGGAGACGGTCCCTCCCCGATCTGCCAGGTCTGCCAGGTCTGGCAGATCCGCTAGGTCCGGCAGAGGGCGCGGAGGTGCCGCACCGCCGCCCGTCGCATCACCGTCGCCTGTCGTATCTCCGGTGGACGTGGATGACGACGAGGACACGCTGCCCGTCTCACCCATGACGATGCAGGACGGAATTCGGGCCGTGCTGAATGCATTCGGAGGCGCCGCGACGCCTCCGCGGTGGCCGATGTTTGTCCGCCAGGCCAAGCAGTTTCTTCGCAGTGCCGTCGAGGGGTTCGATGAGAAGCACTACGGGTTCGCGTCAGTTGCTGATCTGCTTCGCGCTGCAGGTAAGGAAGGCGTGCTGCGCGTAGAGCGAGATCGTCAGGGTGCCGTTCGCGTCTTTCCGGGCCCGAGGCTGACCGCTCTTGCGAGCGCGGAGCCGGTAGAGGGCACGAGCGCAGGCACGGGGGGCGCGGATCTTGGAGAAGGCGAGCCCGTTGCCGAGGGGTCGATTGCCGAGCTTGCTGCTGATGGCGCCGCCGCGCCTGAATCCGACGCCACCCGATCCGACACAGCTGCGGGCGCTGTCGCGCCCAAGAAGACTGCACGGCGGCGAAAGGCGGCCAAGTCGAAGTCCGCCGCCGCAGCAGCGACGAAGGCAGCCAAGCCAGCCAAACCAGCCAAACCAGCCAAGCCGGCCCAGCCGGCCAAATCGGCCAAATCGGCCAAACCGGCTAAATCGGCCACGGCGCCCAGGTCGGCGAAGGCCTCTGCAGCGGCAGCGCCGCCGAAGCCGGTGAAGGCCCGTGTGCGCAAATCCGCAAAGGCGAAGCTCGCGGCCGCCGACGTAAGTGAGTAACTACACCGCCAAAGACATTACCGTCCTGGAAGGACTGGACCCGGTTCGCAAGCGTCCGGGCATGTACATCGGCGGGGTGGGCACTGCCGGCCTTCACCACCTGGTCTGGGAAGTTCTTGACAACGCGGTGGATGAGGCCATGAACGGCTTCGCATCCAATATCGTCCTGACACTTCATGCAGACGGAAGCTCGATCACGGTCTCTGACGATGGCCGTGGCATCCCGGTAGACAAACATTCGTCCACGAAGAAGAGCGCGCTTGAGGTGATCTTCACCGTGCTGCACGCGGGCGGAAAGTTTGAGCACGGGAGTTACACGACGGCCGGCGGCCTACATGGCGTCGGCGCCAGCGTCGTAAACGCTTTGTCGTCCGAGTTGCGTGCCACCGTCAAACGAGACGGCGCAGTCTGGGAGATGGCGTTCAAGCGCGGGAAGCCGACGGGCCCCTTGCGAAAAACGGGGGCCGCGCGTGGTAGCGGCACAATCGTGTTTTTTCATCCCGACCCGACGATTTTTCCGAAGACCGAGTTTGATCCAGCCACGATCCGAGAGCGTCTCGAGGTGGCCAGCTACATCCACAAAGGCATCCGCGTCACGTTCGAGAACGAGGCCGATCGGACCAAGGAGGTCTTCCACCACGAGGAAGGCCTGTCCGATTACTTGAAGAAGATCGTCGCGGAGCGGGTCGCGAAACCTGTCCACGACGTCGCGTTCGTGCAGGCACGCGAGAGCGAGCCGAGACTCGATCTGGTGTTGCAGTGGACTGAGGCCACCGACGAGCACGTTCGGAGCTACGTCAACGGCATCCCGACCGGCTCAGGCGGGACACACGAGAACGGGTTGCGCGCCGGTCTCGGCAAGGCCGTGCGCAATTACATCGAGACCCATACGCTTGCGCCGAAAGGCGTGACGTTGGTGGCCGAGGATATTCGGGAAGGACTGACCGGTGTGGTCAGTATCTTCATCCAGGAACCGCAGTTTCAGGGGCAGACCAAGGACAGGCTCAATAACCCAGAACTGACATCGGCGATCGATTCCGCCGTGCGGCCGGCGCTGGAGCATTGGCTCAATCACAATCGCAGCATTGCCGAGGCGATCGTCGGTCGGGTGATCCTGGCGGCGCGTGCGCGCGAGGCAAGCCGTGCGGCGCAGGCCGAGGTGACGCGCAAGACCGCGACCTCCGGTCGACTGCATCTGCCCGGCAAGCTCAGCGACTGTACGGGGGCTGGCCGCGAGGACAGCGAGCTGTTCGTCGTGGAGGGCGACTCGGCCGGGGGCTCGGCGAAGCAGGGACGGGATCGCACGAAGCAGGCGATCCTGCCACTGCGCGGCAAGGTGATGAACACCGAAGGCATGACGCTGGCCAAGGTGCTGGAAAACAAGGAGCTTGCCGATCTGATCACGGCGCTCGGGTGCGGCGTGGGTAAGGGCTTTGACCTCGCGAGGCTGCGATACGGGAGGATTGTGATTCTTGCCGACGCGGACTCTGACGGGCATCACATCGCGACGCTGCTGCTGACCTTCTTGTACCGCCACATGCCTCAACTCATTTCGAATGGGAGCGTCTTCCTTGCGCAGCCGCCCCTCTATCGAATCGATATCGCCAAGGAGACTCACTGGGCGCTGGATGATGCCCATCGTGACCAGATTCTGAAGCAGCACGCCAACGGACGCAGCACCCCAGAGATCACGCGTTTCAAGGGACTCGGCGAAATGATGCCCAAGGTGCTCTGGGAAACCACGCTCAACCCAAAGACACGTCGACTCTTACGGGTGGAGATCGCCGACCAAATCGTCACCGATCGCGTGATTAACGAGCTGATGGGGAAGGACGCGTCGGCACGGTTCCGCTTCATCATGGAGCGCGCGGAAGACGCACAGGAACTCGACGTCTAGAGCGTTTTTCACGACACCGTGGCGCGCGGGCTGTAGCGCGGAGGATTCAACATGCGCGCCACGGTGTTGTGAAAAGCGCTTTAACGGTATGACCTTCGGTGGCGGCGATCAGACGGTGGCCGACACTCGCGGGCTCCTGCAAGTGAACGGCAGGCGGGTCCCCACCATCGAACCAGCCGGTCGGCCTGCGTCCAGGCCTCAAAGAATCGCCGCGGCGTGGCGCCAATCGTGCAGCGGACGACCAACGTAAAACCTGTCAGGTCGCGGCCAGCCGTGCACGCTGCTGATGCGATTGCTCTTCTTGAGCGGTGTGATGAACTGGCTCAGGGTCGCAGCAATCGCACGGTTCGTGCTCCTCGAGAACGTCTTGCCGATCGGTTGAAGGAGCCTTCGGTTAAGCTGGACGCCGTTGTCTCGCCTGTCGCCTCAGGTAAGAGGAGGAAGTTGGATGTTCAGGAATGTGATTCGCACTTCGGTCGCCCTCGCCATACTTGCTGGTTCGCAGTCCGGACTCGGTGCTCAGGGGGCCTACCCACCGACCGCCGAGGCGTTTGCGGCGTCTGAGCAGGCCCAACGGCATGTGGCCGCGGCGACGGCGCTTGCCGGATCAGACCTAGTGGATCAGGCGAAGGCATTCTGCACGAATACAGGTCCCAGACGGGACGCGCTGGTCCGGCGGGATGCAGGATTGCCGCCGATCGAGGACTACGTCGTCGAGCCGGTGCGCGTGTTCGAGAACATGTTTTTCATCGGCTTCAACGACGTCGGAGCATGGGCCATTGACACCAGTGACGGCCTCATCCTGATCGATGCACTCAACACTCCCGATGAGGCGCGGGACGTACTGGTGCCAGGGCTCGTAGAGATGGGGCTCGACCCGGCGGAAATCAAGTACGTCGTCATCGGACACGGTCACAACGACCATGTGGGAGGCGCGTCCTATCTCCAGGACACGTACGGGGCCCGGATTCTGATCAGTGGTCCCGACTGGGATCTGGCGCTATCCGGGGAGCGCCCGGACCGGCCGAGGCCGACACGCGACATGGTGGTGACCCATGGTCAGAAGCTGACCCTTGGAGATACGACCCTCACGCTGGCGCTGACCCCCGGCCATACAGATGGCTCGCTGGCCATGTTCATTCCGGTCAAGCATCGTGGACGCACACACACAGCACTGATCTTTAGCGGCACGACGATGCCAGATCGGGAGGCGCTCGCGGGTTTCACGCGCGTATTCGACGACATCGCGCGGCCGTTGAAGGCAGAGACCGCACTAGGTGGGCACCCCGGGGGCCAAATGAACAAACTCGAGGTGCACGAGGAGCTGCGGCACGGGTATCCGGATGGACCGCACCCGTTGCTCATCGGTGAAGAGCCATTCGACCGCTATCTGTCCATCATGCTGGAATGCGCCAGCGCGAGGATCGCCGCGATCGAGTAGCCGGCAGTGTTCGTCACGAAGCACACGGCGAAGGCCCAACGCAAACGTCCCCGAGATCCCTAGCGGCAGGTCGCTCGGTCAACGGACAGTCGGAGCGCGAGCGTCAGCCTAACAATTGCCGTACAGGAGCATCTCGCTACCGTCAGACATCGAAATCTTCTCTAACTTCAGCACGTTTGAACCGTCCAAGAAGCGATGACCCGTGCCGGTGATGACGTCTCCTGCCTTGAGAGTATCCCTGTCCCACGTGTTGTCCGACATGCGACGAAGACTGGGGCCTCCGACGCTCCACCGCTCGGTGGTGCCGCCGTCTCCCTCGACCTCGAGGCCGATCATCACGTGTGGATTGGCCCACGTGTACCCTATGACGGTCCCCGTCACGGTCACCGGAGTCGAACAGTCAACGGGCCATGAGTGATGTGCAACCAACGGACTGGCAGCCGCGAGTATCCCGGCAGCTCCGAGTGCAACGATGTACTGCTTGGTGATCACGCCATACCTCCTTCGCGATTCGAGTTGATCGTCTTCCGCGCGCGTTCTCGCGACCCGACATCGACACAGTGTCACGACCTCAACGCACCTTCCGCCCGCCCGACGCATGCTATCAGAAAGGCGTGCGGCCACGCGTTGACGGCATCGCGCCGGCAGGTCGTTTCTGAGCCGCGATCACGCCCCTCGCCGCGCTGTCCAGTATCCCATTATGCTACGGACTTCCAGGCGGCATGGGGCCACTTGGGCAGGAACGGAGAACACACCTATGCATCGAGTATTGGCGGGCTGCATGTTGATGGCGGGGTTCCTGGTGGTATCCACGGCCGCGTGCGCGCAGGTGGAGGTCAGGGTCTTCGTTGACGATGCTGTGGCCGGGATCGCGCGGCAAGCGGGCGAGGTCTTGGAGCGCGATTCTGGCCACTCGCTGGTCGTCGTCAGCGCTACGGCGGGGTCGCTACAGCAGCGGCTGGAGTCCGAGCTGGCCGACGTGATATTCATGGCGGCGCCGACGATCGACGCGCTGGAGCAGGCCAACAGATTCGTGCCTGGCACCCGCGTCGACGTGGCACGCGCCTTGAGTGTCGGCCAGCCGCCGAGGATCTATTCGGCCGCCATGATGGCGACCGGCGAAAACTTTGAGGGCGCGCGGGCCTTTCTGCACCTGCTTGTTGGACCGGAGGGCCGCGAGGCGGCGACGATGGCCGGGCTCGAGCCGATCGCCCCCACTCCCTGAGGAGGACACGGAACCAGAGGCCATTGACACCTCGTGCCGGTCGGAAGAGCTTTCACAAACGCGTAGCTTCCGAATTGCGGCTATCCAGGACAGCTGAAATCCGCGCTGCCGCCGCCCGACGCGTGGTTCTTCGGATCGTCGAACATCCGTACGAGTCCATCCAGGCACCCCTCCCAGCCGTGGGCGTGTTGATCGCGAATCGTCGCGGTCGCGGCGCGTTCATGGATGACGATCACGTCGGTGGTGTCACCGCGCGCCTCGAAGCGTACGGTCACGCGTTCCGAGCCCGATCGCGCCGGCGCACCTTCGACCGCCCAGGAATAGATCAATTCGCGCGGCGGTGTAATCCGTTCGAACACGCCGGTGATCCACAGAGTGTGCCCGTCCGGTAGGCGGTTGCCGATGCGGTAGCGGCCGCCTGGTCGCAAGTCGATCTCCGCACCGATGCAGGCGACACCAGCCGGTCCCCACCATTGAAGCAGCAGTTGGGCTTGCGTCCAGGCGTCAAACAGTCGTTGCGGTGTGGCGCGAATCGTGCGCCGGACGAGCAATGCAAAATCCGTCGGGTCGCTGCCATCGGTGGACGATGTGTAGATCGACCGCTGGTGATCGGTCATTTGCTCTTGTCCTCAACAAACTCCGCCAGCGCACCGAGCGTGTCCGCCCAGAATGGCCGATAAAAGTCGAGCCAGGATTCGATCTCGATCAACGATTGGGCGTGCAGCGAACATTGATGCACGCGTCCCTGCACAGTCCGCTCGACCAGTCCCGCTGACTCCAGTACGCGAAGGTGTTTGGACACGGCGGGAAGTGACATGGCGAACGGCCCGGCGAGCTCGGTGATCATCGCGGGTCCGTCGGAGAGGCGCGCGAGCAGGGCGCGACGCGTGCGATCGCCCAGTGCATGGAACATCCGATCGAGCCGGTCTTCGGCGTTGATGCGCTGCGTGCGACGCGTGCCGGAACCTGTCATGGTTGCATTTCTATGTTAAACCGTATGGTTTACCAATGAAATAGTTGGCCGATATTCTCGTGTGACATCGCGAACGCGGCCCCGACTTCGAACAAGGAGGCTTCATCATGTCCGATTCGATCCATCAGGAAGTTGTCATCGATGCGAGCGCTGATCGCATCTACGACGCATTGACCAGTGAACAACACTTCACCGGCTTTACGGGCGGTGCGCCGAGCGAGATCGATGCGACGGCGGGCGGCGCGTTCACGTGTTTCGGTGGAATGATTACCGGCCGCAACATCGAGTTGGTGCCAGGACGCCGCGTCGTTCAAGCCTGGCGCGTGAAGAACTGGCCCGACGGCACGTATTCGATCGTGCGATTCGAGCTCGCAGCGACAGGCACATCCACCCAACTTGTCTTCGATCAATCGGGGCATCCAGCGCTTGCACAGCAGGAGCTCGAAGGCGGGTGGCACAAGATGTAATGGGAGCCGCTTCGCAAGTATCTGGCCTAGGCACTGGCCTAGACAATCGCGCCCGCTCTCAGTCCTGCTCTTCGGCGAAACAGACGACCGTATTCCCCAGGCCCTGGTTGTGCTCGAAGAGCTCGAACGCCTCGGCAAAGTCGTCGCGAGCGAAGACGCGGTCGGCACGCGGTTGGATGGCGCCGCTGGCCAGGAACCCGAGAATCTCGGCTACGTTCTGCTGGTGGGCGGCGGCGTTATCCCGTGCCCACCGATGCCAGATGCTCCCGACCACGGAGGCCTCCTTGATCAGCAGCAGACCCGGCCGGATCGGCTTCTGCCCGGCTGTGAAGCCGACGAGGCAGATCGTCCCCAGCGGGCGAATTGCGGAGATCAACGCCGCCTCGAAGAGGTCGCCTTGCACCATGTCGAGGACGACGTCAGCACCCTCTGGATGCCCCAGCTCGGCGGCCGCCTGCCGAACGTCGATCTTGAACTGGCGGTAGCTGTCTCGATCGCGGCCGTAGCACAACACCCGGTCGGCGCCCGCCGCCGCCGGCCGCTCCTGCTTTTCGGGAATGCTGACACCGGCGATCACCTGGGCGCCCATCGCTTTCGCCAGCCCGACCGCGGCCATCCCGACACCGCCGGAGGCGCCGTCGACCAGGACGAGGCTGCCTTCTCCGACCCTTCCGAGGGTCTTGAGCGAGTGATACGCAGGGCAGAAGTTTCGCCCGATGTTGGCGCATTGCGACAGATGAATCCCGTCGGGCACCTTCCAGACGTTCGCCCCAGGCGCCGTGACCACCTCAGAGAGGCCACCGATCTGGAGCTGTGCAATCGCGCGATCACCCACCTGCACATGGTCGACGCCGGTTCCGACATCGATGACGCGCCCGGCCACGTCCATGCCGGGGATATAGGGCAGGTCTGGCTTGCGTTGATACAGCCCCTGTGCCTGCAGCGCGTCGGGATACTGCACACCGGCGTAGTGTGTCCGGACCAGCACATGCCCGTCCCCGCAGGCCGGCACAGGAACATCATCGAGGCTCAGGACGGTGCGGAGCGGATCCGGCGTCGCGACCGGCTTACCCTCCTTGTCCAGCCCAGCGTATCGGTGGCAGCGGACGGCTTTCATCAGGTCACTCATGGTCAACACCACTATAGTCTGGCGAGCGAACCTTGGGAGCCGGTCCGGGCGAGTCTATGATCTACCTTTCCTCGGGACTCATCTTGATCGCGCTCTTCCCGGGCCACCGGTGATCCCTGAGAGGCAGGGTATGAAGAAACAGATGATGGCCAATTTCAAAGTGAGCGTATCGAGAAGATTCTAGTAGCCGGATGTGTGTTCGCCCAGTGCGAGCTGACAGGACTATCGTCACCGGCGGCTGCGCAGTTTCCGCCCGGCGAGTACTTCACCGGTTCCGAGGCCACTCAGGCGCGCGTGGTCACGGCGATGGCACTGGCAGGAACCGATCTGGTCTAGGAGGCCAAGTCTTTCTGCTCGGTAGCGGGTCCGAGAAGACCGGCGCTCAATCGGCGCCCAATCGGCGCGCAGCCGGCCTGCCGCCCGAACCGAACCGGATCATCGAGCCGACACGGGCCTTCGACAATCTCTACTCTCTCGGGTTCAACAGCCAAAACGGGTGGGCCAGCACGACAACGACGCCATCATTCTGCTCGACACTCTCAATAACACCGAGGAGGCTCGCGACGTGATCGTGCCAGGCCTCGAAAAACTCGGCCTCGACCCCGCCGACATCAATTGCATCGTCTTGTCGCATGGCCACCCTGGACCGACCGATCACACCGGTGGCGCGGCGTATCTCCAGGAGACCTACGCCGCGAAAGTGATGATGGGCGGGCCGGACTGGGATGTGACGCAGCCCGCACAAGAGCCGGCACGGCCACTCGCCAAGCGCGACATGGACGTGACGACGGGCATGAAGCTGACGCTCGGTGATACGACGCTGACGTTGGCGCTCCTGCCGGGTCACACGCCAGGGTCCCTCGGTGCCCTTTTGCCGGCGATGCACGAGGGAGAGCAGTATTCGGCGATCTTCTTTGGCGGCACGCAGATGCCCACGCGGGAATCCGCTGCGGCGTTCGAGAATGTTTTTGACGAGATCGCCAAGCCGCTCAAGGCGGCGACCGCGATCAACGCGCACGCTGGAATTCTGGGCGATACCGTGACGTGGCTGGAGGAGCGGCGCCAGAACCCTGATGGCCCCGACCCGTTCTTCTACGGGGTCGAGCGATTCGATCGGCACCTGTCGGTCATGCTCGAATGCGGCAAGGCACGCGTCGCTCCACTGGAAGACGCCAGCCGCTCCTGACACACGTCACGGACGGCTGGCTAGCGCGCTTTTCACACAGTCCTTGCACGGTCACGAAAAGCGCGTTCGTCACTTCCCGATGAAAAGATCCTTCGTCTTGGTGTCGAAGCAGAGGGCCGACAGATAGAGCGGATCGATCGTCCGCGCGTCAGGGAAGGCCTCCCGTACGGCCATGCCCAGTCCGTACACCTGCATGTCGAAGTGCGCGCCAACCCCCGTCTCGTCCTCGTGATGGCTCGGAAGTACGATCCGCGGTTTGTACGTGTGCACGTACGGCATCGATTCCTGGTTTTGCCGCGCGGCGTTGAACCGCCCTGCGTACGGCACGATCGCAATGTTGGTCCTCGGAATATTCGCCATCACCGCCTTCGCCTCATCAGTGATGGGACCGTTGGTATCCGCGAAGACGATCCGGAAGCCGTCGTCGAACGTAATCAGATAGTTGATCGTGCCTTCAGCGCTAACCCTGGGGCCACGAGCACCCCGCAATCGGAGCGCTTGCAGTTGCTCCTGCTCTTCCGCGGTCCGCGGACATACCAGCTCGTCAATCGATTCGCCGTAGAGCGACATGAGTCGTCCCACCGCCGGCGGGCGGGAACCGCTGTGTTGACCGTGGATGGCCTGGACCGTGAAGCCGTCGAATTGTTTTGTCTCGCCCCCCATCCACGTCACCAGCTGGCTTTCCGGGACACCCATCGTCGCCAGCCACTCGGTCGACGGCGGCCCACCGTACACGACGGCACCGGTTTGCTGCGCCACCTCCGGCGCGTCGGCGATGTGGTCCCAGTGGCCGTGCCCGATGAAGATTGCATCGGCTTGCATGATCTCGCTCGGCAACACGCCGAGCGGCCGCGCCGGAGGGACCCGTGAATAGAACGCGTCGAAGAGCACAATCTGTCCGCGGTAGGACAGTTCGTAGTTGGCCGTGCCAAGCCACCGCAGGACAGCAACGTCCTGCCCCATTGGCATCGCTGCCCCGGCGGCTGCCGCCCCGACCGCCTGGCACGCCGGATCCTGCGCGAGCGCCGACTGGCTGTTTTGTGCCTCTGCGGTAAGGGGGTTGCCCAGCAGGAGCCCAGCGGTGAGTACGGCCAACGCGCCCAGCGCCAGCCGTCGACCTGTCTGCAGACCGCTATTGCGGCGAACTGTCATCGGCGACCCCTATCTATAAATGGCATGTGGTATGTGGTGTTGAATGTCGCGCCGCATCTCAGCGTGGACCCCGCTAGAGAGGAGTGTCAGCGCGCCACCACCAAACTCCGCGATTGCGAGATCCTGGCGGCGCGTGGCACATCGTACGCGGAAAGGCGCGCTGGTCGCAAAGCTAGCTGCCGCCAGAACGTGGAGGCCGTGAGTGTCGGTTTACTCATCGCGACATCCGTCGCTCGACGGGCGGCGTCCCCCTGCGCAAATCCGTAGCTTGGGGGTAGGATTGTCGCGGAGTTGCGGCAGGACGATCTCATCGCGAGACCCCACGTGAACAAAGGAGCCTGGAATCTATGAATCAAAAGTCGAGCGCACGAGCATCTGGGCGTCCCCATACCGCGGGGCCCTGGGCCACGCCGATCGCGCGGCGCGACCTGTTCCGCGCTGCGGCCGCGACGGTCGGCGCTGCCCTGGTCTCGCCTGTCGGGGCGCGAGCGCAGGCGCCCGGCCCCGTGATGAGCGCACTCAGCGCGTACATGAGCGAGGTAGCCACTCGTGCCCTTCCGCCCGACGCGGCCGAACACGCCAAGCGACACGTCCTAGATACCCTGGCGGCCATGATTTCCGGGTCTGAACTAGGGCCCGGACAGGCTGCGCTCCGATTCGCCGAAGCGCAGGGCGGAGGTGGTCGCGCGACCGTGGTGGGCTCAAACCTGATGGCCGGGCCGATACAGGCGGCCTTGGCCAACGGCGTGTCCGCGCATGGCGACGAGACCGACGATTCCCACAACCCCTCCCGATCGCACCCCGGCGCAGCGGTCGTACCCGCGGCCCTTGCTGCCTGCGAGGAGTTCGACGTCGATGGCCGTCGCTTTCTTCGCGCTGTCGCGCTTGGGTACGACGTCGGACCGCGCGTCGCGATGTCAATGGGGAGCGTGGAGTTTCGGAACAGCGGCCACATAAGCTCGCACGGGATCGCGGGCGTCTTCGGAGCGGCAGCCGCTGCGGCGAGCGGGGCCAGCCTCACAGCCCAGCAAATGCGGTGGGTGCTCGACTACACGGCGCAGCAGTCGTCGGGTATCACCGCCTGGGGGCGCGACGTCGATCACATAGAGAAGGCGTTCGTCTTCGGCGGGATGCCGGCGCGAAGCGGCGTGACCTCCGCCCTGCTCGTCCAGCTTGGCTGGAACGGTATTGACGATATCTTCTCCGGTGCTCACAACTTCTTTGACGCCTATGCGCCGGATCCAAAGCCGGAGGTGCTCATTGACGGCCTCGGCGATCGCTACGAGGTGATGCGTACCGACATCAAGAAGTGGTCCGTGGGGACACCCATTCAGGCGCCGCTCGACTGCCTCGAGCTCGCGCGAGGCAAGCGACCCTTCGAGGCCGACGACGTCCAGGAGGTCGTCGTTCGCCTCGCGCCCATCGTCGCTCTTGTCGTCGACAATCGAGACATTCCGGACATCTGCTTGCAGCACATGGTTGCGGTCATGCTGATCGACAAGACCGCGTCGTTCGAAGCCGCGCACGACAAGGCTCGTATGCAGGACGCCACGATCCTCCGTCAACGCGCCAAGGTTCGCCTTGTGCCAGACAGCACGCTCGACCGGTTCCTGCCCGTCCGGGTCGCGGCCGTCGAAGTGACGCTGACCGACGGGACACGTTTGACCGAACAGGTAGAGGCCGTGCGCGGTACGCCCCGCAACCCGATGTCGAGGGAGGAAGTCGTGAATAAGGCCACGGACCTGATCGCCCCCGTGCTCGGCGACGACAAGACCACGCGACTCGTAGAGACGATCTTCGGCATCGAGCGTCTTGGCAGCGTGCGGGCGTTAGGTCCTCTGCTGCAGCTTGGGTAACCGGTACACGCGACCCGACATCGTAAGGAGCCGACGATGATCGGATGACCGCGGCGATATCGGGATTGCCTTCTTGCGCTCGTCGTCGGCCTCACAAGGGGCGCGCGAACAGGCAAACACAACCATAATCCCTGGGCGCCGCCGACTGAGACGACGAGCGCAATTGAAGCCGGAGTGGGACTGACTGCCCCGACGCTCAGCGGCAGGTGAGTGGTCTGATTCAGCCGAACATCAGCCAGCAGATGAGCGCACCGACGACGGTCATCGACAAGCCCCATGCCAGCAGTTTGTTAAACAGTCCCTGGGGGTCGACGCCAGCAGGTATCCCGGCCATGCACAGCGCACCCGTCGTGGACAGTGGCGACAGATCGACGAGATGCGATCCGAGGTTCATCGCCGAAGCGACAGCGATCGCGTCGAGCCCGCCGAGTCGCTCGACCAGTCCTGGTACGGTCGGAAGGAACGCGGGCAAGACGACACCCGAGGTGCTGCTGTACACGGAGACGACGCCGGTGACAAAAGCCACCACGGCGGTCACCGACTCCGGCGTCGACAGGCGCACGAGCAGATCTGTGAACAGCTCCAGCCCCTGGTTCTGCTCCATCAGGGTGATGAGCACCGTTACACCGCTCACCATCAGCATCACGCCCCAGGGCATGCCACGGATCGCTTCCTTCTCGTCAGCCGCGCGCGAGAACGAGAGGATCGCGGCCCCGGTGAGCGCCGTCATGCCGACCTCGAACCGTAGGCCGATCACGAGCACGAGGAGCGTCGCAATGAGCCCGAGCGTCAACCAATGCCGCGCCTCGAACGGCTGACTTGGCCCGTCGGTCTCGGCAGCGCCGCTGCGACCGCCGCGAAAGAGGCGTAGACCACCAAGGAGGAAAAACCCGCCGAACGCCACCACCGTGTGGCCGATGATGTTGTTGGTGAAGATCTCCCACTCGAGCCCCGGATAGCCCATCCGCACCATCACGCCGTTGGCCACAACCCCTGTCGGCGAAAACGGCGAAAGGCTCCCGGCGAGCGCGCCGTTACCAATCATGATCGCCATCAGAAACAGCGAGCCCTTGGTACGGGCGGCGACCGCCATCGCGGGAGGCGCCAGCAGCGCGGCTGCGCCGATGGCGCCAGGTCCGATCGTTGACATGGCGAACGCTAGGAAGAAGAAGGCGATCGGCAGCAGGCCTGCATGGCCCCGGCACAGGCGCACGGCACGTTCCGTCACGCGCTCCAGCGTGCCGTTGCCACGGGCCATGCTGAAAAACAGCGTGACGCCGACCAGCGTGATGAAGAGCGAGGTCGGAAACCCTTCCAGGATGGTGGCGGTCGACATGCCGCCAAGATGCACGCCAACGATCCAGGCAAACGCCATGCAGACGACGCCGACGTTGATCGTCGTCACCATGCTGAGGGTGACGGCGATGGCCAAGGCGCTGACGGAAATCCAGGCGAGGTCCATGGGTAGGTGAAAGGGCTGCTAGACCAACTTAGGTTGCGGCCGCCCGGGACGCGGCGGGGAGCGTGCCGGCCGTCACGACGCCGATCACGTCTCGAATGTTCTGCACCTGCTCAAGCGATTCAAGTCGTTCGAGCGTGTCGGCGATCGCGTTCGGCTCCAGCACCAGACTCGCGCAGTCCGCGAACTTGCCGTGCAGTTCCTCGCGCGTGAAGGGCTTCTCGGGCCCACCGCGGTAGCGCTCGTCAGCTTCCTCGACAAGCGTGCGGCCATCCGTCAGATCGACCTCGATGATGCTGCGCATTCTGTCGAAGCCACGCGCCTCGATCTCGGCGTCGCGAACGGTCGTAACCTTCTTCATCATGTCCCGCACGGGCGCGCTCCTGACGAACTCGTCGGTGAACTCGTGGATACCGGCCTTCCGCCGTAGCACGAGGCTTGCCATCATGAAGGCCGGGCAGAACTTGGCCTCGAGTTCGCTGTCCGCCGTCGGGTAGCGCAACGGGTTGAGAATGTTCGAGCCCGCGCGGAAGCGGACGGCCCGCACCTGCTCCGGTTTGACGTCGTGCGTCTCCACCAGCTTCAGCATGGCATCCATGCTCGGGTGGCCGAGGCTGCCGCAGGGGTAGGGCTTCAGCGACACGCCCGGCGAGACGATGCTCGGCGGATTACCCAGCGCGCCGACCAATCGGTTCGGGTCCCAGCCCGCGCCCATCGTGAACACACGGAAGAACCCCCACGGGCTTTCCAGCGCATCGGCGCCACCGGTGTGTCCCAGGGCGGCCAGTTCCGCGGCCATCACGCCGTTCTGTGCGGCGCGCCCCACGTGCAGCGGCTTCGTCATCGTGCCGAAGTTCAGACGGATGCCGGAGCTCATGCTCGCAGCCATCGCGAGCGCGTGGGCGAGCGTCTCGGCGTTGAGACCGAGGAGCTTGGCCGCGCACGCCATCGCACCGAAGGTGCCGAAGGTGCCCGATGTGTGGAAGCCGTTTTCGTAGTGGGTCGGATCGATCGCCTCCACCATCTTGCATTCCACCTCGACACCGATGAGATAGGCCTCAAGAAGCTGCCGCCCCGACACGCCAAGTCGTTCGCCAAGCGCAAGACCCGTCGCCAGCGGCGGGATCGTCGGATGCGTGAGCAGGCCGAAGATGCGATCCGGCGACGAAGAGAGTTGTGTGTCGTCGAAGTCCAGCGCGTGGCCGGCAGTCGCGTTGACCAGCGCGGCCGATGAGGCTCGGCACGAAAACGAGCCGGCGCCAAGCACCGTCGCTTCGCTCACCTCGCCGCCCGCCCGGGCGAACTCTCTTACGATCGCCGTCCCGTGCGCCGTTGAGCCCGCGAGGATGACGCCGAGTCCGTCAATGACGCTTTGCTTGGCGAGTGAGACCGCTTCCTTGGGAAATCGATCAAGATTCCATTGAGTAATGAACTCAATGACGGCAGCCGTTGCGCGTGTATCGTTGGTCATCGTGTAGGTGCGCGTAAGGCTACATGCATCAGCGGTTCCCGGCAAGGGCGACGGGATACCATGGCCCACAGATGAAAGAGCAACCGCTGATCGGCCTCATGCTCGGTGATGCGACTGGCATCGGTCCAGAGATTGCCGTGAAGTTACTGTCGACGGTGCTGGCTGGCGGGCAAGAGGCTCCGCCGGCTCGCCTTGCGGTCATCGGAGATGCGCGCGTGCTGGAACTGGGCATGCGCGACGCGGCCATCAAGGTCCCGTATCGGGTGTATCCGCAGCTTGACCAGGTGTCGTGGCCTTCCGACCACATTCCCGTGATCGACCTCGCCAACCTCGACCCCGCCACTGTGACGCGCGGCGAGGTCTGCCCGGAGTCCGGCCGCGTCTGCGGCGACACGCTGAAATACATGATCGACCTCGCGCTCGATGGAGAGCTTGATGGAATCTGTTTCGCGCCGCTCAACAAGGCTGCGTTGCACAGCGGCGGCTGGCACTTTCCGGATGAGCATCAGATGTTCGCGCACCTGACCAGCCACACCGGCTTCTTCGGCGAGATGAACGTCATTCCCGAGTTCGCAACGTTTCGTGTGACCTCACACGTGGCGCTCCGCGAGGCGCTCGACATGATCACGCCGGAGCGAATTGAGCGCGCGCTGCGTCTGGCTGACGCGACGCTGCACCGAATGGGACACGACCGTCCGCGCATCGGCGTGGCCGCACTGAACCCTCACTGCGGCGAGAACGGTTTGTTTGGCGACGAAGAGATCACGACAATTCGCCCCACGGTCGAGGCGCTGCGCGCCGAAGGCATCGATGCGACCGGCCCAATTTCGTCCGACACGATCTTCATCAAGGCCAAGCGCGGTGACTTCGACGGCGTGGTGATGATGTACCACGACCAGGGGCAGATCGCGACCAAGCTTCTCGGTTTCAACAAAGGCGTGACCGTGACCGCGGGATTGAAGACAGTCTTCACCACGCCTGCGCACGGCACCGCGTTCGACATTCTCGGGCAGGGAAAGGCTGATCCCAGCGCGCTGGGTCAGGCCGCGCGTCTCGCGGCGACACTGGCAGGAGCCGCCGCGCGGCTGTAACCAAGGGCTGCGAGCCTCCGCCGTCAGCGGGGGAGATTGATGAGCAGCGGTGAGTCGAGCCGCACGCGCAAGACGGAGCCCCGCGGTAGATCGACTTGATTACCTTCGGTCGCGGCGATCGTGCCACCGGCGCCGATCAGGACGCCGGCCAGTGTGCCCTTCAGCCCACCGCCGAAGATGCCCCCGAGAATCGCGCCGACGGCGGCGCCGGTCCCGATGCGGCCGGCTTCGCCTCGGAGTCCATCACCCTCGATCGCCTGGATGACCGTACCGCCCGTGGCATATATCTGTCCGCCGACGGTCACCTGATCGAAGCTGACGGTCAGTCTCGCGGTGCGATTGGTTCGCGTGGCTGGCTCCACATCCGTGACAACACCTCGCATCACCGTCCCCGCAGGCACGGCAGGGCGGCCGCCGACATTGACATCGACCAGCGTGGTGGCTTCGAAGCGATCCTCGACGCGTGCGTCGCCAGAATTCAGGGCGCCGGCGAGCCGGACGTCAATTTCCGTTCCCGCCTGAATCTCCACGGCATCTATTGCGGCGTCTCCAGCCACGGCCTCGGTCCGCCCGCTGCTCTCGGCGGGTGCGGCGGGCGTCGCCGTGGGCACGGATGCGGTGACCTGCACACTTCTGGCGCGCGTACGGACATCTTCGATCCGGTCACGCACGTCCGCATACTCGCTGCGCACCACTGACTGCTCTCGGCGGAGCTTGACCTTCAGATAGATCACATCCTCGCGGAGCTCGTCGAGTTCGGACTGAAGTTGGTCGGCGCGTGCGGTGTCTCGGCTGCGAAGCGCCGACACGTCACTGCCGGCCTCAAACGCACTGTCCTGCAGTCGTTGGATGTCGGCTGGCGTCACGCTGGCGTTCTGCTGCGCAGCGGCAGACGCGGCCAGACCAATGAGAAGGACAGGGGCCACGAACACGCGACAGATACGGAACATCGGCATCCCTCCGGAAACGGATCTAATACGGATCTAATTGCGCCAGGGCATCAGGTTCTCGATCCAACTGATGCGCGTGAGGTCGTTATAGATGACCGTCACCATGAGCGTCATGAGCAGGACAAACCCGGCCAGCAGCATCTTCTCTTTCACGGCCATGCTGAAATCGCGGCGCGCGACCCCTTCAAGCGCGATGATCAGGATGTGGCCGCCATCGAGCACCGGAATCGGCAGCAGATTCAGCAGCCCAAGGTTGAGGCTGATCGATGCCATCAGCGAGAAGAGCGCGATCCAGCCTGCCTCGGCTGACTCACCCGATAACTGGGCGATTGCGACCGGACCCATCAACTGGCGCGGCGACGTCTCTCCGATGAACAAGCCGCCCAGCGTCTGAAAGATCAACCCGCTGAACTCGATGTTGCGCTCGACGCTCAATTTCACGGCCTCGAACGGACCGGGTGTAAACGACCGCGTGGGT
>Ga0115002_10003574_pt1 | contig 19319 bp, 22 predicted proteins | sample ArcticOcean_MG_C_8_FD_89576 | JGI IMG/M metagenome (GOLD analysis project Ga0115002, IMG submission 89576) | Marine microbial communities from western Arctic Ocean - ArcticOcean_MG_CB11_86 | ecosystem: Environmental > Aquatic > Marine > Oceanic | place: Arctic Ocean: Canada Basin | collected... | reverse complement strand
TCTTGAAGAATGGGGAGCAGTATTTGATCGCACTAAAAAAGGGCTAATAAATCAAAGAAATTTTGGCGGTCATAGATATCCCAGATTAGCACATGTTGGCGATCGTACCGGATTGGAAATGATTCGGACTTTACAAGACCATGGGGTTCACCAAGCAATTGAGACTTATATGGAATGTACGGCCTTGGATTTACTTAAAAACGAAAAGGGTAAAGTGATAGGTGTAGTTTGTATGTGGCGGGAAACGGGAACTTTTATTATTTTTAAAGCAAAGGCCATTATATTTGCCACTGGTGGAGGAGGCAAAGCTTGGGACGTCACTTCAAATTCTTGGGAATATACCGGTGATGGATATGCTTTGGCTTATGAGGCAGGGGCTGAATTAATGGATTTGGAATTTAATCAGTTTCATCCTACTGGAATGATGTGGCCATTATCAGTGAAAGGTGTCTTGGTTACTGAAAGTGTTAGAGGAGAAGGGGGAGTCCTCTTAAATAGTGAGGGCACGCGATTTATGTTTAATTATATTCCTGAACGGTTTCGTTCAGAAACGGCAGAAACCGAAGAAGAAGCTGCAAGATGGCTAGCTGGAGACCCCAATGCTAGGCGTCCTCCCGAACTATTAACCAGAGATGTCGTAGCTAGAGCAATTAATGAAGAGGTTAAAGCCGGAAGAGGTTCAAAACATGGAGGAGCCTATCTTAACATTGCCACACAACGATCACCAGAAGACATTAAAAAGAAGTTGCCCTCCATGTATCATCAATTTAAGGTTTTGGCAGAATTAGATATTACTAAAGAACCTATGGAAGTAGGCCCTACTTGTCATTATTTTATGGGGGGAATTCGGGTGGACGCCGATACAGCCATGAGCTCTGTTCAGGGATTATTTGCATGTGGAGAATGTGCGGCAGGAATGCATGGAGCTAATCGCTTGGGCGGAAATTCTTTGTCAGATCTTTTGGTCTTTGGTTATCTAGCAGGCAGAAATGCTGCTGAATTTGCAAAAAAAAATGCAAAGCATTCAGACTTTGATGAAGATCAAGTAAAAATAATAATTCGCAAGGCAACGGAGATATTAAACCGTAAATCAGGTGCTAATCCATATCTGTTGCACGAGCAGCTGGAGCAAAATATGCAATTGAATGTTGGGATTATTCGAACAAAAGATGAACTTGAAAAAGGAATAGATGAAATAGAAAAAATCAAAGAGGAATACAAATCCGTAAAAGCAAAAGGAACAAGTCAATTTAATCCTGGTTGGCACGAAGCATTAGGATTGCGTAACTTGTTAATTACGGCAGAAGCAGTGGCACGAGCCGCAAAATTTCGTGAAGAAAGCAGGGGAGCACATACCCGAGCTGATTTTCCTGGCGAACAAAAAGAATGGCTTAATTACAATATAATTTCTAAAAAAGGAGAGGATGGCAAAATGCAATTGAATAAAGTAGAGCGGCCAAGTGCAAATCCAGAATTGGTTCGCATTGCAGAATCTTCTATTGAAGATCTTGAAAATGAAATTATAGAAGAAAGAAAGCAAATGAACAAATAATTTATAAAGCTTAATTTTGAAAGTAATCAATAGACTATGACAACACGTAAATTTCAAATCTATAGGGGTGATAATAAAAATGGAGAACTGGTCAATTTTGAGACAGAAGTCAAGGAAGGAATGGTTGTGCTTGATGTTATTCATAAGATTCAAGCAGAGCAGGCTAATGATCTGGCAATCCGATGGAATTGCAAAGCCGGAAAATGCGGCTCCTGTAGTATGGAAATTAACGGCATGCCAAAGTTGTCTTGTATGACAAGAATGAATGAATATAGAAAAGATGAGACCATTATAGTTACTCCAATGAAAACCTTTCCTGTCATTAAAGATTTAGTTACTGATGTTTCATGGAATTATATTCAAAACAAAAGAATAAAACCTGTTAAACTCGCCCTTGAATGTAAAACAGAAAATGGCTATGTCATGTATCAGAAAGATGTTGATAGAGTTCAGGAATTTCGAAAATGCATAGAGTGTTATTTATGCCAAAATGTATGTCATGTACTTCGTGACCATGACAAAAAAGACAAATTTGTTGGGCCTCGATTTATGATTCGTGTGGCTAGTCTCGAAATGCATCCATTAGATATAGAAGACAGAATTCCGGAATTAAAAAAAGAATTTGGTTCAGGAATGTGCAATATTACTAAATGTTGCACCGATGTTTGTCCGGAAGATATTAATATTACTGATAATGGAATTATTCCACTGAAGGAACGTGTGGTTGACAGATTTTATGACCCCTTAACTATTTTGGGACGTAAAATATTTGGCAAAAAAAAGAAAAAATTTCCCCCTTTAAACCCTTAAATTAAACATCCAAGAATGGCTGAAAAGAATTATCATCTGGAGAACGTTTTAGGTCAAATTCTTTAATTCGTCTTATGCAGGCGTTCCATCTTAAAACAGCATCTTGATTGCCTTTTGGTTGAATCTTTTCCGCATCTTCAAAAAAGCCCATAGCGGTTCGGTGATGCTCATAAGAAATATACTTAACACGAGGTGTATTTCGCAATAAGGCAGTTTTACCTAGTCGTTCGGCAATAATTCCCTGATAATACTTTTGCTCAAATTTGCTATTGAGTTTTGTGCAAAGCTCCTTGGCTTCCTCTGATTTGGTTCGACCCTTTTCATTTTCAAATTGATCTGTAATAGCTAAAATCAGATACAAAAGGGCAAGTTTGTGGGTTGGGTCTACTTGTAAAATATCACGACAAATACTTTCGGCCTGCCAAGGTTCATTTAATAAACGATAATGGTTTGCTTTAATTAAAGCTTTGGGAATTAAGTCTTTGGAAACCGGTTTGAGTTCTAACATAATAACATCTTTAATTCGTAAATATAACGAAAAGTGACTCAATATTGAACTGATTTTAATGTCAACTGGATTGCATATGAAGCTGAACTTTTTAATGGATTATACGAATATGAAATATCAGAAAACAACTTAAAGTTAATGTTTAACAATGAAGATGTAGAAGTTTGGACAGATGTTATAACTTTAAAAAGAAACTAAACCACAGGCATATCATCTTCAGTAAGCTCCTTACAAGATAATAAAAAAACCCCTAGCGTTAACTAGAGGGTTCCAAAACTCCAAAAGACGTCAGATTATGAAGACAGCTTTAATGATATGGTCTTCATTACAGTTATTTCTGTTAAAGAAGAATTACCAAATAGTACACGTTCTAGTTGAGGGTTTTATTCTTTATCTTTAGCAAAAACAATTGATACAAAAGATAAATTATGAATCAAAAACAGATGACCCTGAGACTATTTTGTCTTTGTCTTTTTCTGATTAGTCATCATATTACAGGTCAAATCAATACATTATTTGAAAGTGATCAAATCATTGATTTAACACTTGATGGTCGGTTGAAAGATGTTTTTAAAGACCGAGGGGAGTTATCTACCTATCATAAAGCTACCGTCATTTATCAAGCAGGAAGAGTAAACGAACAAATTCCTGTAAAAATTAAAACCCGGGGTAATTTTAGACGATCGGCAATCAATTGTAAATACCCTCCATTGTTATTGAACTTTTCAAGAAACAAACTACCTCAAAACAGTCTATTTGCTGGACAAAATAAGCTAAAACTTGTCACCTCATGTAGAGGAAGTGAATTTGTAATTCAAGAATATTTAGTGTATCGGCTATATAATTTAATCACCCCCTATAGCTTTAAAGTACGACTTGTCAATGTGACCTATAAAGATAGCGTCAAGGCTAAAACCATCAACCAGAGCTATGGAATCCTTTTGGAAGACGAAAAGCAAATGGCGGCTAGAAACGAAACAAAAATGCTGAAGCAATTAAAAGTTTCACCTCAAGCGATTCAGCGACAACAATTTCTCAAAATGGCTGTTTTTGAGTATTTAATTGGAAATACAGATTGGTCGGTGCAATACCTACAAAACATAAAACTAATTCAAACAAACCCTGCGAGCTTACCCATAAGCATTCCCTACGATTTCGATCATGCTGGAATTGTTCGCGCTCCCTATGCAAAACCAACTCATGCTCTAAAGATGAGAAACACCTTAGAGAGACGCTATAGAGGATTTTGTGTGGCTAGCATCAATGAATTCACTACTGTTTTTGAGGAGTTCAATCGTTTAAGAGAGTCCATCTATGCGCTCTATGTAAACAACACTTTATTGGATAAAAAATATATTGAAAAGACAGTTTCTTTTTTAGATGGTTTTTATGAAACCATAAATGACCCATTAAAAGCTAAACAAGCGTTTTTATATCCTTGTGATAGATCAGGAACCGGAAATGTTGTGATAAAAGGATTGAAAAAGCAGTAAGTAACAATATCAATAATTTTTATTATTCCATTTGGGGCCTTTTTCTATTGGCTTTATAAAAAATAAAAAAAACCTAGCCAGACACTAAGGGGCTTCAAAGCCACTCAATCATAAAAAATGTTTTCTATATAACGTCCAAGTCTAATTGCTTAAAGATTGGCGTTTCAGCTTCTGTTACTTCTATAGATTGTTTTACCGCTCCATAGGCACTATCCATGATAGCGTTATAAGCCTGTACGTCGCCTTGTTTAGCTTTAAAGATTGCAGTTAGTGGTGATTGTTTCAATAACAATCAATCTAAGAGAGACAATCAATTTCAATGTAAACGCTTCAAGTCATCCGTTTTACATTAAGACAGTTCAAGGTAATGGAACAGATTTTCAAGCTAGTGGTTGTTAACAGTAGCTATCCTAATGGAGCTGCTAATGGTGTTGTTAGTTGGACGCCTACAGCTGCTGGAACGTATTACTGTCAATGTTCAGTACATAATGATATGTATGGAACAATTACTGTTCAATAACAGGCATATACTCTTCAGTAAGTTCAGGTATTTCTAAGCCTCTTAAATAGGTTAAACTAACATTAAAAGTTTACTAATGCTTTGTAAAGTACTGAATTTATTAGGTTTAATTTTACTTGGTAAGGAACAAGTAACGAGTTCAAATCTCGTCATTGGCTCAAAGTAAAATAAAGATAAAACCAATAATAACAGTACTTAACAAGTTATTAACCACCTAAAGCCTTGAAATGCACTATTGTAAAAAAACCATTTAATTAATCAAATTAATATAAAAAAGGCTCTTGTTAAAATGGTCACTTTATTTTTTTAAAATTGGACAAGAGTCAATATGCGCTCCCAAAATGTATCCTGTGCTGGTAAGAAATTCCTTTGTAATTTCACCTCCAGTAAATTTGAATGTCTCTTTAAACAATATCACACATTTATATAGGCTTAAGTTAGAATCATTTATAATTTCAAGCCAAGATTTGAAAGAGCCGTGTTTTATTTGTAATTCTAATATTTTTCTTGCATTAAATATTATAGCATTTATCTTTAATTTATTTCTAATAATTCCTGCGTTAGATAGCAAGCGGCTAATATCATCTTCATTGTAATTAGCGATTTTTATAATGTCAAAATTAGAAAATGCTTTTCTAAAATTATCTTTCTTATTTAATATAGTTGTCCAAGATAATCCTGCTTGGTTAATCTCTAAAATTAATCTGCCAAACAATTCATTGTCAGAGTCTATCTTAAAACCGTACTGAGTGTCGTGATAAACTCTATGAATATTATCTTCTGGTAAATATTTAACATATTCGCAGTAAGAACTTGGTTTCTCCAATCAGTTTAACATTTAGTTTTCTGACTTCAATTTAATAAAATTAAACCACAGGCAAATCTTCTTCAGTAAGTTCAGGTCTTTTTAATTTCTTTATCTTTAAACATATGAAGACCAGTACAATAAAAAAAATATATTAATAAGCCTACTTGTTTTGTTTTTTTATCTGTAGGCATAATTTAGGAGTAGGTATTTTTTTCAAGATTCTTGGGGAGGAAGCTAGGATAAATTAGAAATTAATTATATTTAAGAAAACCAACACAATGAAAAAGCTACTACTTCTTTTACTATTTGCTTTTTAATGTTTGCATTTGGTGAAGTGTTATATTAACCTCAGCTTTTTGAGGTTTATGCATAACCTCTTTATGACTAACTCTTTTTAATTCTGGTTAATTGCATCACCTTTTCTTAATTTGATCAAGGGCCTCTTTTACAGTTTCTAAGGGACGTAGGCATACTCTGTTTTGACACACATATACAAAGGTTTCTCCTTTAAAAAATCGATCTTTTAGAAGCGGGAGCTCACTAGCCTTTGTACTGCTTTGGAACAATATGTTGGGAAGGTAACTTTTCTGAAATTCAGCCGTCATAGCTGCAGCATCTGGTCCGACAATAATAACTTCATAATGAGGATACGCCTCCTGTGAAAAGAGTTTTGCCCAATACGCATAATCACTACTGCGGCCTTCTTCGAAATAAGGATGGATGTTTTGCAACATTGCTGCTGCTTGTTCTGAATAGGACTTTATTCCTGCTAGTTGTCCTAAAGCCCAAAGGTTGTCTGCCATTACAGCATTTGAAGAGGGGATTACGTTGTCACTAATCTCTATTATCTTAGAAATTACAGTGGGCTCTTCAGTGTAGGTAAAAAAGGGCGATGCTCCGTCTTTAAATTTGCTTTGAACGGATTTGGTATAGGCTAGCGCATCATCCAAGTACAGGGGCTCTAAGGTGTTTTTATAGAGCGCCATAGCCGCTTGAGTCATAAAGGCATAATCTTCTAAAAAGCCATCGATCTTAGCGGTGTTGTTTTGATAAGTATGAAAAAAGTCAGGTTCTTTATAACAATGTACTTTTAAAAAGGAGTAAAGGCGTTTTGCTTTTTCTAAAAAGATAACATCACCAAAAGCCTCATAGGCTTGGGAAAGCCCCACCACCAACATCGCATTCCAGGAGGTAATGATTTTATTATCTAAACGAGGAAAATCGCGCGGTGCCATTAACGTTTGTAATTTTTTTAGCCAGACCTTATTTTTTTGATCCAATTCCGCTAGGGTTATCCCGTGCTTTTTTACAAATGACACATCTATGGTGTTTTTCTTAAGTAAAAAAAAGTGCTCTTCAAATGGGTGTCCGAGATCAATGTTGTAATAGTCAACAAATAAATCAAAGTCTGCCTGTGCAACCTCTTGTAAGGTTTCTTTGGTAAACACATAATATTGCCCTTCGCCCTCTTTATTGTCTGCATCTATAGCTGCATAATACCCACCTTGATTTCGAGCCATTCGGGATTGTAAGAAATCAAAGGTCTGATACACCCGTTCTTTAAACAGGGGATTTTGAAATTGTTTAAAGGCGTTGGCATATAATCCCAGGACTTGAGCATTGTCATAAAGCATTTTTTCAAAATGAGGGATGTTCCAGTACGGATCCACACAATAGCGAAAGAACCCTCCTTCAATATGATCAAAAATACCGCTGTTGGCAATAGTGGATAAACTATTTTCTAGGTACGTGGTTATTTTTGGGACATTTGTTAACCCCTGGAATTGTTGAATATAATTAAATTTTACTGGGGTGATGAATTTTTGATTCCGCTGCTCTCCTCCATAGATTTCATCCCATCGTTGTTTCCAAAGTGTCATTTCATTTTCCAGTAATTCTGGTAAAAAAAGGAGCTGTTCTTCTGAAATTTGAATGGTGTTGACCTGACGAATCCCTGCTTCTACTCGATCTGCAAAGCTTACCAATTGATCTTTATTACTGCGGTAAATTTCATGGACTTTACCCAAGACTTCAAGCCATTGCTCCTTGGTGTGGTAAGTACCACCATAGACAGGGCGACCATCGGGTAAACAAATAACATTGAGGGGCCATCCGCCACTCCCAGTCATCATTTGAACAGCGGTCATATAGATGGTGTCTACATCCGGATTTTCTTCTCGATCTACTTTAATGCTCACGAAATCTTTATTCATCACATCCGCAACTTTATCATCTTCAAAAGTTTCATATTCCATGACATGACACCAGTGGCAACTGGAATAGCCAATACTAATTACGACAAGCTTATTAGTAATGTTTTGATCTTGATAAACACCTTCTTCCCATCGTTGCCAATACACGGGATTCTGAGCGTGTTGAAGAAGATAGGGGCTTGATTCTTTGGCTAAATTGTTGGCCTCTATGGACGGTGTGTTTTGACAATATAAAAAAAGCCCACTAATCATAGCTACAGGTATTGTTTTGTTAAATAATGGTTTTTTAGTAAAATTTAATCCAAATGAAAGAATTCTCATATCATATTTTTTAATCCAATCCTTTCAACTAAAATACACAATTATGAGTAGACACGCAGGAGTATCTAATAAATTAACCACAGAGGTCAAAGGTAAATTATAGGATGTAATGGACGAATAGCAACACCAATGGCAGTACCAGCTCCAATGCATATGGCTATCCAAAATCCTTTTTGTTGTTTCCTTTTTTCATTCTATTGGCTTTCATTTATAATTTTTTAGTATAATAAGAATTTTTTAGAGTTGACAGTCCATCCGCTTTGAGATTTGTAGTCCATAAAGAAAATTTTAAAATCACTTTGTTATGGATAATCAACGAAATATATTTTTTTATCAGCTTGAGATTTATAATCAACTACATAAACTTTTATGTCTGGTTGGGAAGGATATTCTACAGATAATATTTTTTGAGAAAAACCTACTATTGGAAGTAAAAGAAGGAGTAGCTTTTTTAAGTGATTGAATTTTAATTACCTAAATATAATTAATTTCTATCATACTCTATTTTCTATAAATTTACTCCCCAATTTTTTTATATTTTAGTTGCTATAAATTTTAAATCAATTAAATATGAAAAAAATAATTTTAGCAATATCGTGTTTGTTAGTATTAACATCCTGTAATAATATTTCATCTGAGGAAATAGCTAATAATGAAAGTAGCTCTAAAAATCAAGAAATTTTTGATTCTCATATAGCTGCTTGGAAAAATAATTTTATGAAAGGTTTTGAACAAGAAAACCTTGACCTTATGATGAATTTATTTACTGATTCCTTGAAATGGAATAATCCAGAGGCTTTAATGAGTGAAATGAAAACAAAAGGTCAATTAGCTCAAGCCTTAAAGGGGTACATAGATGGTTTTGATGAAATTACTTTTTCAAATGATGTGTATTTTGGAGGAAGTCATTATTCATCAACAAAGCCCAGTTCATCACCTGATGCTGTTAGAATTTTTGGAGAATGGAATTCTATTCATACAGAATCAGAAGCTAAAATTGCTCACAAATGGATGGGTGTTATTTGGTTCAATAAGGATGGAAAAGTACACCAATTTGGAGATTATTTTGATATAAGTGGTCTAAATCTTCAAATACAGGGGAATTATTCCAGATAGAAAAGATTATATGAAAATATAGAGGTCTTGGAAAGTTATTTGTTTGGTTATAATAGTTATACTTAAAGAGAAAAATTTTAATTTTTTTTCTTTTTTAATAAACGCTTTTCTTTCTTCTTTACTTAAAGGAGGTGGAACATCCCATAAATTAATGGAATTAGTAGATTCTTTTCCTGTCTTTTGAGTTCTTATTACGATTACTCCAGCAGCACCTTGCTGACCGTATTTATTTGTTTCAGCAAGACTAGATAAAGCGTTTAGATAAACTATTTGCGACGCATCCATAGGAGGAGGCGTTTCATATAGCATTCCATCAATATCCCACATAACAAAAGTACCACCACGAATAGTTATATTGCCTGAGGAAACTTTTGCTCCAGGGATCCGATTTGCAATTAATCTAATTAAATCCGTTCTAGATTGACTTAGAGAAACTAATGGAACAAATAGTAAAAAAAAGAGTAGCTTTTTCATTGTGTTGGTTTTGTTAAATATAATTAATTTTTATCACACTCTATTTTCTTCAAAAGTAGTCTAATAAATGAAAATATCAAATCCACCTTCTTACTTTCAAGCAGTATGCTTTGTATTCTTCTCCAAACAATTTGAGCATAGCTTTCTCTTCGGGTATAATTTGAAATCGATTCATGTAAAGTATAAAAAAGGGAGTAATTATTAAACCAAAAAACGAACCTAACCATACAGACAAACAAGGTAAAAGATTTAACAAGGAAAAATATATTTGATTTCGCGTGAATCTAAAAACACCTGTTTGAACTAAAGCGCTTGCTTTATTGGTTTAACCGTGGTTTTATATTTTCTAAATTCAAGGCTTGCGGTTGAGATACAAACAATAGAAATACTCAAAAACAGAAGAGAGAGATAGCCTTGAAAATTAAAAGAAAATACTTCAAGCAGATTTCGGTAAAAGTAGATTACAAGTAGGAAAAATAAAATAACTACTAAAGGTGGAATTTTGGTTTCTAAACGGGACATCTTAAATGTAAATAGTTTATACCCGTTAAAAGTATAAACTTTAAAACTATACTGTAGAAGACTTATAGGAGATTTATTTTTACTATTTAAGGCTTGACTTTAGTCCAGTGTAGTCTAATTAATAAAAATTACGAGAACTTACGGAAGAAGATATCCCTGCGGTTTAATAAAAAACCCTCCACTTGGGAGGGTTTTAAATCATTTTTAATCTTGATTAATCAAAAAGCATATAATCTGAAGGCTTTATTCCAGCAACTCTTTGAGCAACTAATGATTTTGATTTATGATGCGCTTGATGTTCATATGTTTTATACATAGCTCTTGACTTAGTCAATTTATTACCAAACAATTCAATCATATCCGAATTATTTTTTTCATTTTAATTATTGGCTAATAGCATCAAAATATCTTTAACGGTTTTCTCCTGCTAAATCAAAAATTCCTTTTTCTAAATTCACATTCCCAATGTGTAAATAAATTTGATCTTCGTGACTACCTTCAACTAAACTCCAAAAAGTTTTTCTAGCTTGAAGAGCGCTTTCTTCTTTTGATTGAGCTGTCGCAGATTTCGCGAAATCAACCAAACTATTATAGCATTGCCATACTTCTACTTCTTGTCCTGAGCCCATAAAATGGTATGAGACTCCTCCTGCGATTGAATTTCCATTATCTACTTGGGGTTTTATACGCCAGTCGAAAAAAGCATTTCCTAATTTTGACCAACTTCCCGATGAATTATATTTACCAACAGACATAACAAAAGGAACATCGAAATTAACATCCTCGACTGTTAAAAATCCAGTTTTTTCATTCGCTACTCTTACTTCATCGGTGTGACCATTTGAAAATGCTCTATATTCCTTCCGCTCTTCCATTAGCATTTCTTTTTCTTTTTCCGCAGTCACATTAAAATCTCCCGTGGCTCCATTAATTTGTTCCATAATATTTTTAGAAGCTATTTCGGTGTCTTTATGATAATCATCCATAGTTTCATATTGCTGATACAACACAAATGTATGTCCAGAACCATACCAATGTCTAAACAGCCATTCTCCCGTAATTTTTCTGTTTTTAGACATTAAAGACATATCTGTAAATTTTTTATGAAGTTCAACAAATCTTGGAACTTCACTTGCAGCAATATCATTAAAATAAGTAGCTGACTCGAATGTACGCTTATCTTGTCCATATGTTGAAAAAGATAAAACAGTAATTAAAAAAGTAAAAAATATTTTTTTCATTATATATATGTTTTTGATTAATAAGTCAATATATTAATTTAATTGCAAGAAACAATTTAATTAATATATAAATTTCGTGAACAATTAACTATAAAACCTTTTGGAAACTATTGTTACTTTAAATTATTTTCAAGGAGAAATATTACCAGTAGATTAATTAATAATTTATTATATTGAAAAACAATCAATAGTTTATAATGAAAAAATTATTTAATATCCCTTTATTAATTATTGGTGTAAGTTTAATAATACTCGGGACAAGATGGATGGTTGTTGATCAACCATGGATGTTAGATCAAATTGCAAATGAAGAGCGATTAGGAATGACTTTTGATCAATTATTTAATAATGATATCAATAAAACTTTACCTGATTATCTTAAACAGATATATAGATTTTTTGGTTTATGGGTTGTAGTTATAGGTCTTTTTGTTTGTGGACTTTCCAGACCTATTATTACAAATGATTCAAGAATTAGAGTTTTACTTCTTGTTTGTGTTGGTATTATGTGTTATTCGGGATTGGCACTTGCAATTGTATGGATTCCAAGCTCTCCATTCATTTATTTAGGTTATATAATGGTAGGATTACACGTGATCTCTTTTTACGCACATATAAATCGAAAATAAAGTTCTAATTTAGAATATAAATTTAATAATATGACTTATAAATGTAATGTTTGTGAAATGGCAGTTAATGCAAGTTGCGCAAACTGTAATGAGCCTCTAATTAATGATTCAATAGTCCTTGATGATGGAAGTTCTGTTCAGGTTTCTAGATGTCCAAAGTGTGAAGGGAAAATAAAATCACCGATGTGTTGTGGGAGTGATATGACATGTAGTAATTAGAAACTTGCTTTTTAGTATTAAAGTGCGTTTTCTTTTTTAATTAAGTTCAGAGCTGAACCTTCTTTGTACCACTCAATTTGTTGATAATTATATGTGTGGTTTGCTTTAATTATTTTTTTCTTTCCATTTGAATGAACAATTTCAACAGTTATTTTCTTTCCTGGAGCAAAACCTTCTAAATCAATTAAATTAAAAATATCATCTTCTTCAATTAGGTCATAATCTGATTCGTCATTAAATGTAATACCTAGCATACCCTGTTTTTTTAGATTTGTTTCATGGATTCTAGCAAAGGATTTGACTAGAACTGCTTTAACACCGAGATGTCTTGGTTCCATAGCAGCATGTTCTCTTGAAGAACCTTCACCGTAATTATGATCTCCAACAACTATTGTAGAGATGTCATTTTTTTTGTATTCACGTTGAGTATCTGGAACACCACCATAATCTCCCGTAAGTTGATTTTTGACAAAATTTGTTTTTTTATTAAAAGCATTAACAGCTCCGATCAAACAATTATTCGAAATGTTATCTAAGTGACCTCTAAATCTTAACCACGGTCCAGCCATTGAAATATGGTCTGTTGTGCATTTTCCATGAACCTTAATAAGCAATTTAAGATTATTAAGATTTTGTAAATCCCATGGTTCAAATGGAAATAATAATTGAAGACGTTCAGAATCTTTTGAAACATTAACAACAACGCCTGACCCATCGACTACAGGCTCTAAATAACCATTTTCTTTAACATCAAAACCTAATGGAGGTAACTCCAGCCCGTTAGGAGGATCAAGCTTAACTTCTTGACCATCTGAGTTAATCAAAGTGTCTACCATTGGGTTAAAATCTAATCTTCCAGCTATTGCAATAGCCGCTACCATTTCAGGAGAAGCTACAAATGCATGAGTATTTGGATTACCGTCTGCTCGTTTAGCAAAATTTCTATTGAATGAATGTATAATAGAGTTTTTTTCTTGATTCTCCGAACCATCTCTTGCCCACTGACCTATGCATGGTCCGCATGCATTTGTAAAAATTTTCGCATTAAGGTCTTTAAATATTTGAAGAAGACCATCTCTTTCAGCAGTATACCTTACTTGTTCAGATCCAGGGTTTATTCCGAAATCAGCTTTAGTAGACAGTTTTTTATCTACTGCTTGTTTTGCAATTGAAGCTGCTCTTGAAAGATCTTCATATGAGGAATTAGTGCAAGACCCAATGAGTCCCCATTCAACTTTCAAAGGCCATCCATTTGATTTAACTTTATTTTTCATTTCTGAAACTGGAGTTGCTAAATCAGGAGTAAATGGTCCATTAATATGTGGAGTTAATTCATCTAAATTTATCTCTATTAAATCGTTAAAATATTTCTTAGGATTTAAATAAACTTCTTTGTCTGCGGTAAGGTGTGACTTAACATTATTAGCGGCATCAGCAATATCATTTCTTCCAGTGGCTCGAAGATATCTCTCCATAGACTCATCGTATCCAAAAGTTGAGGTTGTTGCACCTACTTCAGCACCCATATTACATATAGTTCCTTTTCCAGTACAAGAAAGAGCTTCAGCACCATCTCCAAAATATTCAATTATAGCTCCTGTTCCTCCTTTAACAGTTAAAATTCCGGCTACTTTTAAAATAATATCTTTTGCAGCTGTCCAGCCATTTAATTTTCCAATTAATTTAACTCCAATCAATTTGGGAAATTTTAATTCCCATGCCATATTTGCCATAACATCAACAGCATCAGCTCCTCCAACACCGATTGCTAACATACCAAGCCCTCCAGCATTTACTGTGTGTGAATCAGTACCAATCATCATTCCTCCAGGAAAGGCATAGTTTTCTAAAATTACTTGATGAATAATACCTGAACCAGGTTTCCAAAATCCAATTCCATATTTATTTGATACGGATTCTAAAAAGTTAAAAACTTCAGAACTTGATGAATTGGCGGCTTTTAAATCATCAGATGCTCCTGATTTGGCTTGAATTAAATGATCGCAGTGAACAGTTGTTGGAACGGCAACTCTATCTTTTCCGGCTTGCATAAATTGTAATAGAGCCATTTGTGCAGTTGCATCTTGGCAAGCTATTCTGTCTGGGGCAAAATTAACATAATCGACCCCTCTTTTATATGTTGAGGGAATTTCATCTTTCCAAATGTGAGAATATAATATTTTCTCTGAAGCAGTTAATGGTCGATTTAAAAGGGATCTGACTTTAGAAATTTTTAGATCTAAATTATCATAATAATTTATGATCATTTCAATGTCAAATGCCATAATTTATATTGTATTGAGTTATAGAAAGCAAAAATACATTAATTATTGAGCATATAAAAGAACCCTCAGATAAAATTTTACTATGTACTATTATTTTTACTTCTTTTAAAGAATTGCGTTATGAAATTATTGTTCTTTGAAGAATTTATAAAAATATTTCGTAAATACTTATAAAATAGAGAAAAAAATCAATAAAAATAAAGCCTAATATAATTTTTTTTATAAATTTGCACCCTCTAAAAACACTAAAGAAAAAATCAATTATGGCTAAAGAAACTTTCGATCGGTCAAAACCCCACTTAAATATTGGTACAATCGGCCACGTAGATCATGGTAAAACAACGCTTACGGCAGCTATTACAAAAGTTTTAGCAGATGCTGGATTATCAGAAGCTCGAAGCTTTGATCAAATAGATAATGCTCCTGAAGAAAAAGAGCGAGGTATAACAATTAATACATCTCATGTAGAATATCAAACAATCAATAGGCATTATGCTCACGTAGATTGTCCAGGTCATGCTGATTATGTTAAAAACATGGTAACTGGTGCTGCGCAAATGGATGGTGCTATTCTTGTTGTTGCTGCTACTGATGGTCCTATGCCACAAACTAGAGAACATATACTTTTAGGTCGCCAAGTTGGTGTTCCTCGTATTGTAGTGTTTTTAAATAAAGCGGACATGGTTGATGATGAAGAATTACTTGAATTAGTTGAGATGGAAGTTCGTGAATTGCTTTCTTTTTATGATTATGATGGAGATAATACTCCAGTAATTCTTGGTTCTGCTCTTGGAGCTCTTAATGGTGAACAAAAATGGGTTGATTCTTTAATGAAGTTAATGGAGAAAGTTGATACATGGATAGAACTTCCTAAGCGTGATATTGAAAAAGATTTTTTAATGCCTGTTGAAGATGTATTCTCAATTACTGGTCGCGGAACTGTTGCAACTGGAAGAATTGAAACTGGAGTCGCTAATACTGGTGATGAAATTGATATTATTGGTATGGGTGCTGAAAAATTAAAATCTACAATTACTGGAGTAGAAATGTTCCGTAAAATATTAGATAGAGGTGAAGCAGGAGATAATACAGGTATTTTGTTACGTGGGATTGAAAAGACAGATATTAAAAGGGGAATGGTTCTTTGTAAAATTGGTTCAGTAACTCCTCATGCTAAATTTAAAGCTGAAGTTTATATTTTGAAAAAAGAAGAGGGTGGACGTCATACTCCATTCCACAATAACTACCGACCTCAGTTTTATGTAAGAACTACTGATGTTACAGGAAATATTAATTTACCAAGCGGAGTAGAAATGGTCATGCCTGGTGATAATATTACAATTGAAGTTGATTTAATTCAACCAATCGCACTCAACCTTGGTCTTCGTTTTGCTATTCGTGAAGGAGGACGTACAGTTGGTGCAGGACAGGTAACGAAAATTTTAGATTAAAAAAAAGTTTTTAAACTGACACCAAGGTGTGTCTCGCTAAAGCGTGATACCTTTTGTGTCAAATAAAAACGGGTTTAGCTCAGTTGGTAGAGCACTGGTCTCCAAAACCAGGTGTCGGGAGTTCGAGTCTCTCAACCCGTGCATTATAAAAGTATAAATGATTGCAATAGTAAATTATATAAAAGAGTCATTTGAGGAGCTTCAAAATAATGTTTCTTGGACTCCTAGAGCTGAATTACAACGTTTAGTTGTTGTTGTTTTGGTTTTTTCAGTGCTTTTTTCTCTTGCTATTTGGGGAGCTGATACAATTTTGTCAAGTATAGTTCAATCGTACTTTAATCTTATTAATGGATAACTTATGACAGAAGTAGAAGATAAAAAATGGTATGTAGTTAGAGCTGTCAGTGGACAAGAATCGAAAATCAAAGATTATATAATTTCTGAAATTGATCGTCTAGGGTATTCAAAAATGGTAGAAGATATTCTTGTGCCTACTGAAAAAATTATTCAAATACGTAATGGAAAGAAAATTAATAAAGAGAAAACCTATTTTCCAGGATATATAATGATAAAAGCTGATTTGTCTGGAGAAGTGCCTCATATAATTAAATCTGTAACTAACGTTATTGGTTTTCTAGGAGAAACAAAAGGTGGGGAACCTGTTCCTTTAAGACCAGCAGAGGTGAATAGAATGCTTGGAAAAGTTGATGAATTAACATTAGCTACTGAGCAAATAAATATACCTTATATAATTGGAGAAAATATAAAAGTAATTGATGGTCCATTTAATGGGTTTAATGGTGCTGTAGAAAAGGTTAATGAAGAAAAAAGAAAGTTGGAAGTTATGGTTAAAATTTTTGGTCGTAAAACTCCACTTGAGTTAAGTTATATGCAAGTTGAAAAAATATAAATGTTACATAATAAATAATAGGATCTAGCTTCCACTAGAATCTTATTTAATATAATTTAAACAATGGCAAAAGAAATAGAAAAAGTTCTTAAACTTCAAGTGAGGGGAGGGGCAGCGAATCCATCGCCACCAGTAGGTCCTGCTTTAGGAGCCGCAGGAGTTAATATTATGGAGTTTTGTAAGCAATTCAATGCAAGAACTCAAGATAAACCAGGAAAAATTCTTCCGGTAGCAATTTCTGTTTTTAAAGACAAATCATTTGAATTTGTAATTAAAACTCCACCAGCCGCAGTTCAATTAATGGAAGCAGCAAAGAAGAAAAAAGGATCTGGCGAACCTAATAGAATTAAAGTAGGAAGTGTAACATGGAATCAAGTTCGTACAATAGCAGAAGATAAAATGCCTGATCTAAATGCATTTAACATCGATTCAGCTATGAAAATGGTTGCTGGTACTGCTAGATCTATGGGTTTTACTATTAAAGGAAACCCTCCATTTAATTCATAATTTTAAAATGGGAAAAATTACAAAAAAACAAAAAGAAGCTAGGTCTAAAGTAGATCCTACATCTTTCTATACATTAGAAGATGCTTCTAAATTGGTTAAAGAAATATCTAACACAAAATTTGATGCTTCAGTTGATTTAGTTATTCGATTAGGTGTTGATCCAAAAAAATCTAATCAGATGGTCCGAGGTGTTGTGACTTTACCTCATGGTACTGGAAAAAAGCTACGTGTTCTTGCATTAGTTACTCCAGATAAAGAGTCTGAAGCTATTGAAGCAGGAGCAGACTTTGTTGGGTTAGAGGAATATTTACAAAAAATTAAAAATGGTTGGACTGATGTTGATGTCATAGTTACTATGCCAAGTGTAATGGGAAAACTAGGTCCTTTAGGACGTGTTCTTGGCCCAAGAGGTTTAATGCCTAATCCTAAGACTGGAACTGTTACAATGGATATTAAAAAAGCAGTTACAGATGTTAAAGGAGGTAAAATTGACTTTAAAGTTGACAAATCAGGTATTATACATGCAGCAATAGGAAAAGTTTCATTTACTGCAGATAAAATTTTTGAAAATGCAGATGAACTTTTAAAAACAATAGTCAAATTAAAACCTTCGACTACTAAAGGAATATATATTAAAAGTATCTATATGTCTAGTACGATGAGTCCTAGTGTTCATGTTGAAGCTAAATTTTCATAGGTTTTAAAAATTATAAAATGAAAAAAGCAGAAAAACTAAAAGTAATAAATGATTTGACATCAAAACTAAAAGATGCAAAGACTTTATATTTAACAGATATATCTGGGTTAAATGGATCTGAAACTTCGGCTTTACGTCGTGCTTGTTTCAAAGCAAATGTTAAATTATCTGTTGTAAAAAACACGATGCTAGCTAGAGCAATGGATGCTTCCGATAAAGATTTTGGAGAAATTAAAGATGTATTGAAAGGCAATACTTCTTTGATGTTTTCTGAAGCAGGTAATAGTCCTGCAAAAGTTATTAAAGATTTTAGAAAAAAATTAGACAAGCCAATACTAAAAGCAGCTTTCATAGAAGAGGCAATTTACATTGGTGATGATCAGATTGAAACTCTTGTAGCAATTAAATCACGAGAGGAATTAATAGAAGAAATTATTGGTCTATTACAATCTCCGGCTAAGAATGTTATTTCAGCATTAAAGTCTGGAAGTAGTAATTTATCTGGTGTATTAAAAACGTTATCAGAGCGTTAATTCTGAAAATAACAAGTGTTCGAACAAAACAAATATAAATTATAAAAATTGGTAAAATGGCAGATTTAAAAGAATTCGCGGAACAATTAGTAAACTTGACTGTAAAAGAGGTAAATGAGCTTGCTAATATATTAAAAGATGATTATGGTATTGAACCAGCAGCAGCAGCTGTAGCAGTCGCTGGACCAGCAGTTGGTGGTGGGGGAGATGCCGCAGAAGAGAAAACAGAATTTGATGTTATCTTAACAGCAGCTGGAGGATCAAAACTTGCAGTAGTTAAATTAGTTAAAGAATTGACAGGGCTTGGCCTTAAAGAGGCTAAAGGTTTAGTTGATGAAGCCCCTAGCGCTATAAAAGAAGGAGTGGGTAAAGATGAAGCAGAGAGTCTTAAAAGCTCATTAGAAGAAGCAGGTGCTGAGGTAGAGCTTAAGTAATTAAAATCACAAAAGATTAAGGTTTAGACTTTTGCATAGTTCAATCGTCTAAACCATTTTGTGTTTAAAAATAGAT